>Ga0265298_10001021_pt1 | contig 41437 bp, 38 predicted proteins | sample AusTroGonzalo_MG_3_FD_193486 | JGI IMG/M metagenome (GOLD analysis project Ga0265298, IMG submission 193486) | Bovine rumen microbial communities from tropical cattle in Woodstock, Queensland, Australia - Gonzalo_01 | ecosystem: Host-associated > Mammals > Digestive system > Stomach > Rumen ... | reverse complement strand
TATATTCAGAAAGGAAAGAATGGAGTTTCGTTCTCATTATACGCTCGTAAGCATATAGACAAGATGATTGCCAGAGGACAGGAAAGGACTTCACGTGATTATAAGTGGGCTCTTTATAGTCTGGAAAGGTTTGCTGGTGGAAACGAGGTTATGTTTTCGCAAATGACATTCTCATTCCTTTCCAGATGGATAGACTCTCTTTCCCAGACAGCAAGGTCAAAAAACAAATACCCGATCAACATCAGGCAGATTCATAAAGCCGCTATATTGGAATACAATGATGAAGAAAGAGGCATTCAGTTAATCACAAACCCTTGGCCCAAGATTACAATACCAAAGGAGGATACGCCAAACAAAAGAGCTATAAGCCCCAATATGCTTCGAAAGTTCTTCAGTATCGTTCCCGACTTTAGCAGATTTACCCATCCATTACAGGAGTTGGGACAGGATGTCGCTATGATAAGCTTCTGCATGTGTGGCATTAATAGCGTGGATTTGTTCTATGCTGAAAAAAGCCAATACCATGAAGGCATTTTCCACTATAATAGAAGAAAGACAAGAAAAGCCAGATCCGACAATGCCTACTTTGAGATAAGGGTTCCACAGTTCATTGTGCCTACCTTTGAGAAGTACTTGTCCAAAGACATGGATTCTCCTTGGTTGTTTGACTTTCAGGAGCGTCTTAGTACTCCAGACTCATTCAATGCCAATGTAAATGCTGGCATCAGCCAAATCTGCAAGAAAGTCTCACCCGACTTCCACGCAAGTTTGTATTCTTTCCGTCATTCATGGGCAACGATAGCACAGAATGGATGCGGTGCATCACTTGGTGATGTTGACTTTGCGCTCAATCATTCAACATTCAAGATGGCAAGAGTATATACAACGATAGATTACTCGCCAGCATGGGAATTGAATGAGAAAGTCATTGACTATATATTCTTCAGTAACGAGGATATTGAGAATTCTGAAGATTCCAGTAATTCTTTTGAAAGAATGTCGAAGTACAATCTTATTAGAGGAGAGGCATTCATCGGCGGTAACTGTGTTTCTTTAATTGAGGATTCGGGATTCACAAATATAGAACAAGTAATAGCGAAAATCCTTTCATCTATGTCTGACAATATACCACATCCGTCTAAGGTTCAGATAAAGATTATAAATCTTGACAAGAATCAAACGCAGTTATATCAGAGGGTATTGCAATGATATACACATAAACATCGGTAAGATTGACTCTCGAAAAAGTCCCCAAACCCAATCCATGAAGCTTTTGGGAATGACTGCCTCAAAGTCTTTGAAGGAGGAACAAAGAAACATCTCCCAAGTCTGCTCGATTAGGGAGATGTTTTTTGGGGTGGTTTATATCTATGCCTATTTCAAATTCGTATGAAAGAAAGCAGCCAGTTTGTTCCAAGGAATCATATCCTTTGGCTCGCCCTTTCCTGTGAGTTCCGTATATCCACCGTCGTAGAGGTCGCAATGCGAGGCATTGGGGATGATGAGCAGCTGTTTGTTCTCTGGCACGGGATTGGGCTTGCCGATAAAGTTATAGCCCTCAGCCTTTCCCTCCATCATATACTTATAGGCAGCTTCGCCGAAGTAGCGCGAATGGGCTTTCTCTCCGTGCATAATCATCACAGCAGAACGAATCTCGTTGATGTAGTAGAGGAAGCGGGCATTGGAGTAGCCTATAGTACCTATGGTGCGCCAGCCGTCGTTGCTATTGCCTGAGCGGGCATGATAGCCGCGAGGGGTCTTGTAATAGTCGTAGTAATCCTTCACGAACTGGGGCGCGTCGTCGGGCAGTGGGTCGATGACACCGCCTGCCATTGCCTTGGGGTCTGCCAGTCGCTGCTTGGCCAAAGCCTCACGGGCAGCATGGCGCGACTCCTCCTTGTCCTCGCTGTCATAGTAGCCGTTGCCACCGACACGGGTCATATCGTACATCGTGCTGGCAACCGTAGCCTTGATGCGTGGGTCGGCAGCGGCAGCATTCAGGGCGATACCTCCCCATCCGCAGATGCCAATGACACCAATCTTCTCTGCATCCACATTCTCTTGTTTCGACAGGAAATCGACAGCAGCCATGAAGTCCTCGGTGTTGATGTCGGGCGATGCCGTGCGACGAGGCTCACCGCTACTCTCGCCAGTGTAGGACGGATCGAAGGCCAGCGTCACGAAGCCACGCTCTGCCATCCGCATGGCATAAAGTCCGCTCGACTGCTCCTTGGTGGCTCCGAATGGGCCGCTCACGGCGATGGCTGCCAATTTACCCTCAACACCTTTGGGCGTGTAGAGGTCTGCCGTCAGCGTCAGACCGTACTGTGTCTCAAACGTCACCTTCTTGTGGTCAACTTTCTCGCTCAGCGGGAACACCTTGTCCCACTCCTGTGTCAATGTCAGTTCCTGTTTCATATCGTTGTCTGTCGTTTGTTTGTTGTTCGTGCAGGCTGTCAGCACTCCCGCAGCAAGCACAGCTAATAATACTTTCTTCATAACTTATACTCTTTTACCCAACTCGAATGCTTCCTGTAACTCGCTGTTGCCTTCAATCTCGCGGGTTTCGTTTACTCCTCCGCAGAAGAGTGTGCCAGCTAGGCGGCTCTTGGGATAGCAGTCAATCCATCCTGTGAGTCCGATTTCTGCTCGCTTCGGAGTCTCTTCCTCGTCCTCGGCAGCCGTGGTCAGCAGATAAACGTCGCGGAACTTGTAGTCAAGCGGATACATGGCATTCATGCGGTCTATGAGCGTCTTCATCTGTCCGCTCATCTCATAATAATAGATGGGTGTAGCCCACGCCACGACATCGGCTTCCAATACCTTGGCCATGATGTCGTTCACATCGTCTTTGATGACACACTTGCCCAGCTTTTGACAGCCAAAGCAACCCGTGCAGAACCGGATGTCCTTGCCTACGAGAGAAATCTTCTCTACATCGTTTCCAGCACTCACAGCTCCTTCCACGAACTTGTCAGCGAGCATATCGCTGTTTGAACCACGACGAAGACTCGTCGAAATAACTATTACTCGTTTCATATTCTATCTGACTATCTTTCTGCCATTCTTGATGATAATGCCTTTATGTCCTGCCTGTGCAATAGTACCTTGAAGCGTGTAGGATTTTGACTGACTTTCACCAGCTCTAACCTGACTAATGCCCGTAGTATTGTTCAGCGACAGCATTACGCTGATGTTGCTCTCACTGGCGTGGAGAAATGTCCTGAGTTCGTTCTCCGACAGCCCGTCAATATGACCCAGACGGGTGTAGCTCCATGAGTTTGTGCCATAGAACATGCAGATGTTACTGCCGTTGTAAAGCACAATGTCGCCTGGCTGTGCATTAACCTGCTCGTTACTTGTCGTCAGCGAGAAGCCCAGTGCTCCCCAGATCTCAAAACCGCCACTGGAGTTCAACGTTACTGTGACGGGGGCCTGCTGCAGCCTTGTCACTAATTCCTGCGTAGCCGCATTGTCAACCATCGTTGCAGTCTTAGTCATGCCATCGATGGTTATGTAGAGTTTCTCTTGTCTTGTCTGTGCCATAACTTCGTTTTCTTCGCTTGAGCAACTGACGAACAACATCGCTGCCAGTAGCATCATCATCTGTCTCATACCGTCTGTCATTTTCAATTGTTTGAATCTGGGTGCAAAGGTACGACGAAAAATCCGTAGCCCGGTTAGACGGATTACGGATAAATCTACCAAAAATGAGGATTGTTTATTTTTTGCGCTGGGCAGCGAAAAATTGCGTTGGAGTCTGACCTGTCAGCTGCTTGAAAAGACGGGTGAAATGATTGGGGTATTCAAAGCCCAGTTCATCAGACACCTGCGTGATGCTCAGTCCGCTAAGCAGCAGGTTCTTAGCACGACGGACAATGAACCCTCGGATATAGTCTTTTGGACTCTCGCCCATAGCCCCGCGCACGATATCACCGAAATAACCAGGCGATAGGCATAGCTCGCTGGCGCAGTATTTTACGTTGGGTAGCCCCTCTTGTCGCTGCTTGCCTTGTTCGTAGTAGTCGATAAGCACTTGTTGGAATCGGGCAAGGATGTCGCTACCACCCGCGGTCATCTCCTTGAACTGACGGGCATAGAAGCGGTTGCAGTAATCGAGTATCAACTGGATGTAGTCGCGAATGATGTCATCTTGCACATCATCGTCATTCTCTGCATTCATTAATTCCGTTCGTATATTCGTCATCAGTCCGGCCAGCGTGTCCTTCTCTTGTGGCTTCAGAAATAACGCCTCGTTGCTGTTGTAAGAGAAAAAATGATAGTCCTTCATCCGTCGCTCTATCTCCGTTCCGTAGATGAACACGGGGTCGAACAACAGCACCCATCCGTGATACTGCCTCCGTGTGCCATCGTCGCGCTTGCCGCCAATTTGGCCTGGAGCAAAAGCTATCAGCGACCCGTCGCCATCGTGGTAGGTACCGATGCCATAGGTCAGGTTCTCCGGGAACTCGCGCTGCAGGAAGATGCCGTAGCAGTCGATGCGATTCAGCGAATGCCGTATTTCTCCAGCCTCGTCGTAATGGATGATGGCGACGTGGGGATGATAAACTGGCACGCAGATGTCACGTGCGTAGTCGTTAGCCTCGTTGATGTAAAGATCCAGTGTCATTGCGGGTACAAAGGTACAAATTTTCTTCGACATAACTGCAGAAGTGACGTTAAACAGTTTTACAAATGCTCATTGGGAAGCTTTTTGTATTATCTATTTTGCACTTTGGGGTTTATTTTATAATCAGTAAAAGGGAAGTGAAATGAGAAGGGGAGGGAATACAAGGTTTATCTTCAGTAAAAAGAAAAATGTGAATTTTGGGAAACATCAAGTCGTTTCATTCTGCAAAGTTTAGGTTTACGTTTACCCATGTATATATACATGCCCATCTAAACTATCAAATTAAACCTTCAATCATCTGATTTGGGTTTACTACACCTTATTATATATATAAGAACATCTAAACTTAAACTTAAACCCAAAACTGTTTCTTTTTTGACCGAAATCGCAGATTTAAGATGCCACTTGGGGCTTATTTATGTTAAAACAAGCATATTCTGCAAGAAAAACGTGTAAAACGTGTCTAAAATCAAGGAAATTTTGTACTTTTGTACGCAGAATGTGCAGAACGTGCATTTTATGCACCTGCATGAATGCAATAACAGTATTAAATAAACAATAGAGTGACGTAGGAGATATAATCAGAAAAATTGTGGATATTGGGACACGGATGCAGAACGTGCAGAATAAACACGAAATGTTTCCCAAATGTTTCCCGAAATAGATACAACTCCCTGATAATCAGTTCCCGTTGGCCGCCGCCCAGGCTGCAGTTGAAGAGTAATCCCTTCAATCATAATAAACAAAGAACCCCGTCAAGTTTTACCTCGGCGGGGTTCTTTATTGTTTATTAGAGAGTATGCATAAGCAATACAATCTGTATAAATAGAATTAATGGTATACCGTACTTAAATTTCTTGTGCATGGTCTTATGATGCCATACTTTCATGCCAAGCCAGGCACCGATGCTACCTCCGATAACAGCCAACAATAGCAACGAGGTTTCAGAAATGCGCCACTTTCCTTTCTTCGCTTTCCATTTATCTATGCCATAAACAAGGAAGGTCAGTACGTTTACACCTACTATATAATAAAGCAATGCTTCCGTCATCTCAGCTGTTTTCCGTCATTGAATGCCTTACCAACGGTTTTGCCAAGCTGGATGTAGGTGTGGTGAACGGGATCGAACGTAATCAGTTCCATCTTTTCTACATCGGGCTTCCCGTCCTCTGCCAAATATTTCTCATCACAAAGGATGTTCACGATTTCTGCTACGAGGTAGAATCCAGTCTCGCTCTCGTCGATCTTTTGCTTTACACGACACTCTATAGTCATAGGGAAATCCTTGAATACTGGGGCGTTTGTGTTGGGGGCTTTTTCGATAGCCCAGCCAGTATTCTCCATCTTGTTAGGCGTGTTTCTTCCACTTGTGATGCCAACATAGTCTGATGCTGCCATCGTTTCAGTAGTTGCAAAAGCAACGGTGAACTCTGGATTTACAGCCAAATTGTCCGTTGTCTGATGAGAACCAAGTGAGATAATGATTTCCTTCATATCCCACTGACCGCCCCAAGCTGCATTCATGGCGTTGGGCTTACCTTCTTTGTCGTAGGTGCCGATAATCAGCACGGGTTGTGGCAACAGCCACGCAGTTGATTTAAAACTCTTCATATCACAAAAACATATTAAAAGCTACGGCAAAGATAGTTATTTTCAGTATTTAATTTGTATTTTTGCTCTCACAATTAACAAAAGTTGAATTTTGTTGCGACTCGGCCAATTCTGAGCAAGTTCAATCGGCTCTCGCTGCTCCAAAAATTAGGATAGTTTATGAAGAAAAGTACTATTATCTCAGCATTTACGGTCATTTTGATACCTGTCAATCTATATTCAAAACGAGAAACCTCATTTCTGAGATTCCTCGCAAGTTCACCTTACAAAATATATAGGGCTATAGCAGCGCAGGCTTCAGCATCGGCTAATGCGTGGTGGTGATTCTTTAGGTCGTAGCCACAAGCAGCTGCTACGGTATGTAGTTGGTGATTGGGTAGTGAACGGCCGAATTGTTTACGGGCTGCTGTGAGGGTATCGTAGAAACGATAGTCTGGATAGTCCATCTGATAGACTTTGAATGCGGCCTTCAGACAGCCCTCATCGAAACGGGCATTGTGGGCTACAAAGGGTAGGGTGGCAACGGAACACGAGTATATTCCTGTAATCTGCTCCTCTAATTGTTGCCATACTTTAGAGAATACTGGTGCATCGTCTGTATCTTGTTGACTCAGCCCATGAACTCGTTGGCACCAATAGTTATAGTAGTTGGGCTCAGGCTGGATTAAACTATAGAAACTGTCAACCACCTTCCCACCACGTACCATGACCACTCCTATAGAGCAGACACTCGACGGTTCCTGATTGGCCGTTTCAAAATCAATGGCAATGAAATCTCTAATCATGGCAATATTGTTTCTCCTTATCTTTTTATCTCCAGTATTCCATCATTTTTCATCGCAAAGATACATATTCCTCCACGTTTTTTCGTATTTTTGCACCCAAGTTTACAATACTTTAAGAAACAATAATGACTTTACGTGAACTCATCAATTCTGTAGATTCAGAGCTGTATGGCGCTAATCCGGTATACCAAGAACTCAGTAAAACAAAGCCTGAATATGGTGCCTTAAAGCGTATTAACGTGAATGTGATGGATGGCAAGATTGCTGTTACCAACGTTCACGTAGGTTCTTTGGGTGACATTATCACATATCCAATAGAAGTAGTACCAGGCTTGGAACTGTCAAACGTTCAGCTTCTGAATGCCATTCTTAGAGAATTGTCGAATTGTGGTTTCTCTGATTCGGATGAATTAGATTTCTGGAATGATTTTGATAATCTTCAAAAAGCAAAAGTAGTTAGATGAATATGCTTTATTTTCAACAGGAAAAAAGATGTATATTAAGTTGCTAACTTTACGGAAGTCAATTTATAGAGATTTTAAAACAAAAGTTCCTCGAAAGTTTCTATTTAACTTTCGGGGAACTTCTATAGTTGGATTCTTTCTTATGAATGTGTTTTCTAGAAAACTCTATTCGGCTGATTGGAACTCCTCGAGGAATCGAGTGTCGTTCTCTGAGAACATACGAAGGTCGCTAACACGATATTTTAGATTCGTGATTCGCTCAACGCCCATACCAAAAGCATAGCCTGAATATTCTTTGGAATCAATACCACATTGCTCCAGAACATTGGGATCCACCATTCCGCAGCCAAGGATCTCAACCCAACCGGTGTGCTTGCAGAAACCACAGCCTTCACCGCCACAGATAAAGCATGAGATGTCCATTTCTGCTGAAGGTTCTGTGAATGGGAAGTATGAAGGACGTAAACGAATCTTTGTATCTGCACCGAACATTTCTCTTGCAAATGAGAGGAGAACCTGTTTCAAGTCAGTGAATGATACGTTCTTGTCAATGTACAGGCCTTCTACCTGATGGAAGAAACAGTGTGCACGAGCTGTGATCGCCTCATTGCGATAAACACGTCCTGGACAGATAACGCGGATGGGGCCGGTAAGTTTACCGTCCTCAGTGTGCATTTGTTCCATGATGCGTGCCTGTACTGATGAGGTATGTGAACGCAATAAGATGTTCTTTGTTACATCATTGGGATGCTGACTCACAAAGAACGTGTCTTGCATGTCGCGAGCAGGATGGTCTGCGGCAAAGTTCATCTTGGTGAACACGTGCAAGTCATCCTCTACCTCAGGACCATCAGCTAGGACAAAGCCCATACGGCTAAAGATATCGATAATCTCATTGGTGACAATAGTCAAAGGGTGTCGTGTGCCCAATTTAATGGGGTAGGGAGTACGAGTCAGGTCTATCTGCTCATTCCCTGTGTCTTGTGTTGTGGTAGCCTCACGGAGTAGGTTGATGCGTTCTGTAATGCGCTGCTTCAGCTCATTGATTCTCTTGCCCACTTCTTTCTTCTGCTCTGCGGGTACATTGCGGAAGTCATTCATCAACTCTGTGATTTCACCTTTCTTGCTCAGGTATTTTAGTCGCAGTTGTTCTACTTCCTCTGCATTATTAGCCTTCAGTTCATCTACTTGCTGAAGGAGTTGATTGATTTTGTCTATTATCATGATTATTTATGTATGTATTTTCTTTTTGTTATTTTTTTGCCAGGTTGAAGTTGTAGTATTCTTCGTCTCCTGTAATCTCTTTGATTGCTTTTAGGAATGGGGGAAATTTTACAGGCTCTCCCTTTGCGATTCCTTTGGTCTCGAGTATAACTAAACCTTTTAGTTGGTCTAAGAATGTGTCAATCTCAAAGAATTGACCTTGCCAAATAAAACTCTGGCGATGTTTATGGATGGTCTTTCTTGTTGGATCAGCCAATCCTAGCATCATTTCATAAAGACTATTGTTGATTTGGCGCTCTACTACCATTTCTTCAGTAGCCGACTGTTTGTTCTTGGTGGTGTGTACATAGACATATTTGCCGTCCCATGCGCGTTTGCGCAGACGAATCTCTGTACCAGGGTCACCTTGTAGATAGGTCTGGGTAATATCGCTTTCTATGCAGTCTTCAGGTAGTCGACCTGTAACTTCCACAATGTATTTTCGTTCTTCTTCAATGGGTTGTGGAAGACAAAGGACACTGCTTATCTCCTTTAGCACTCGACGCATCTTGGCTTCGAAATCATCGTGGTTGTTGATGACACGAAGATGAGGATGGCCTGTCCAGGCATGGATTACCTTCTTGTCTAATGAACGGGCAATGCGTAATCCTTCTTCCGTCATAGGTTCGTTGCGTTGCGCATTGTTGGCCGTGGTGTAATATTGTTCTGCACCATCGGCAGCCGATACAAGGTGAAGAATGGCATCGTAGCGACTGCGCAATTCTGGTGACGTAGTTCCAACAGCACGAGTGATGTCGGCCCAAATCTCGGGTGCCATATAGGCAGAGATGTCCATTGTACCACGATCACAAACGATAAGACAGGGCTGTTCGGTACATTCCTGTGCCATACGCATGAACTTATCCTCAAGAGCTAATTGAATTTCAAGTGTAGCTTTTTCTCCTTCATAGAAAAAACCTTTGTTCTTCGTCAGATAGTTCATGCCTGCCTGTGTGAAGAGCGTTGGGACTTCAGGTATGGTGAATACCTTGTATCCTAGGTTTGAGAAATGCTCAATAATGCGTACCAATGCAGTGGTCTTTCCTGCACATGGTCCGCCCGTGAGGACTATTTTCTTGATATCGTTCATTGCCTATCTATTCTATTTCGTGTGCAAAATTACTAATATTTAGGCAAAAAGCAAAATAATATAATAATTTTCTATCACACAAACTTTTGTATGAGACTGACAAAACGTTGGCCGTACTTTTGCTTTTTAAACTCGCCAATACCTGAAATGAAACCAAACTGTTCGATGGTTGTTGGCTTGATAGTTGCAAGTGAGTGTAATACCTTGTCGCTGAATACGATGTACGGAGGCATGTTTTCTTCCTGTGCACAGAGCGCTCGGAGTTGCCTAAGGGCCTCAAATAGATTCGTGTCTTCTACGCCAGTGCTGGCTGCTAATCCAGGAATAGTGATGGAAGGAATTTGTAATTGTAATTTGGGCTTCGACTTTCTAATGACCTGTTCCTTTGTGCTATGGTCGATCATGCAGAGTTGGATTTCTCTTCGGCCATAGAGTACATCTTCGCCTAGAGGCGTAATCTTTGCATGTTGTTTCTCGTCGTAGGCTATCTCAATGAGCCCTAATTGTAACATCTGTAAGATATAGTCCTGCCAGTCGCTTGTGGAGTGCTCTTTTCCCACACCGAAAGTCTTCAGTTGGTCATACCCCATCTTGTTCACTTCTTGTGAATGTAGTCCTTTTACAATTTCTACGGTTGTGGATATGCGTATCTGTTCGTTGGTTCGCTTCATGGCACTTAATGCCATCTGGCATAGTTTTGTACCGTTAAATTTTCGAGGCGGATTCTGACAGATGTCACAGTTCCCGCAATCGTGGTCCATCTGCTCGCCAAAATAGTTAAGAAGGATTCGTCTGCGACAAATGCTGGATTCGGCATATTCCTGCATGCGGTGTAACTTGTCGAAGTTGATATCTTGCTGTCCACTCTGTTTGGCAAACTCTGATAGCTGTACTATGTCGCCTAGTGAGTAGAAAAGGATTGTTTCTGCATTAGCTCCATCGCGACCTGCTCGTCCGATTTCCTGATAGAAACTTTCTATACTCTTTGGCATGTTGTAGTGGATGACCCATCGTACGTTACTTTTGTCAATTCCCATTCCAAACGCGACGGTGGCACATATAACTTGTACTTGGTCATTTTTGAATAGCTCTTGAGCTTGACTGCGGTCGCGTGGAGAGAGCGCTGCATGGTAGGGTAGTGCTTGTATTCCCATGCGTCTTAAATGCTCTGCTACTTTTTCCGTACTCTTTCTACTAAGACAATATATGATGCCTGCCTCTAATGGGCGCGCCTTAATGAAATTCTGTATGAATGAAAGTTTTTCTTTTTCTTTATAACCTCTTTTAACTGAGAGACTTAGGTTTGGTCTGTCAAAGCTACTCACGAACTCTTTGCAGCCTTCTATTTGAAGTTGTTTTAGAATATCTCTCCGTGTGATTTTATCTGCAGTGGCAGTTAATGCCATGATAGGCACGCGCGGAAAAGATTCACGCAGTTTACCAAGTTGAGTGTATTCAGGACGGAAGTCATGCCCCCATTGGCTGATACAATGAGCTTCGTCAATAGCAAACAGCGAAATGTTTATATGTTTCAAAAGAAAATCCGTCTCAGAAAGTAGCTTTTCCGGAGATATGTATAGCAGTTTAAGTTGTCCTTCTATGCACTTGCGACGGATGATTGTGTCCATTGTTGTGTCGTTGTTCGAGTTTAAGGCTTCTGCCTCAATACCGTTGCTCTTCAACGTTTCCACTTGGTCTTTCATTAAACTGATGAGTGGAGATATTACAATGGCTGTTCCTGGGAGTGCTAAGGCAGGAATCTGATAGCAAAGACTTTTGCCTCCACCTGTGGGCATGAGTACTAGTGAGTCTTTTCCTTCGAGTGCGTTTCTAATGATAGCTTCCTGCTGCGGACGAAAGGTATCGTAGCCATAATGACGTTTCAGTAGTTCGTGTATCATCTGTTGGCCTCCTTTTCTGCACAGTTTGCACAAATACCTTTTACCACGTATTCGGTCTCTTCTACCATGAAACCTTCGGGTAGCGGGACGGAAGGAATCCTGATGTTAGGCAGACAAAAGGTTCTGTGACACTTGCGACATGACAAATGTACGTGTCCGGTACAATGACGCGTGTCATCATGATGGCACACGCAGTATTTCTGCGATCCCGATCCATCGTCAATCTCATGTAAGAGATGAGCTTCGTTGAGTAGCGTCAGCGTGCGGAAGATGGTGGAACGATCCACCGTCTTCAAACCTGTTTCAAGATCGGCCAAACTGAATGCATCAGCATAGTTGTTGCGTATGTAGTGCCATACAAGCAGGCGTACGGCAGTAATCCTTATGCCGGCTTGTTGAAGCGATTGTTCGTCAGAATGGTTTGTCTGCATAGTGTTGTGAGTGATAATAGGTGCAAAGGTAGAAAAAAAACTTGAATTAAGGAATAGTGGTAATAAATTATTTAGTATCTTTGCAAACGCTATGAGGAATGAATTACTAAACAAGGTACTTGCAAAGTTGGGAATCGACCAACTAAGCATGATGCAGCAAGAGGCGGAGGAGCATATTCTACGTGGGCGTAATGATGTAGTGGTGTTGTCGCCTACTGGTTCTGGTAAGACTTTGGCTTATCTTTTACCACTTATTCAAATGCTTGATGCTTCAAGTGATGAAGTGCAGGCATTGGTTGTGGTACCTAGTCGAGAATTGGCTATGCAGTCAGATACTGTACTAAAATCTATGGGTTCAGGCCTTCGTTCGCAGAGTTGTTATGGAGGACGTGCAACGATGGATGAGCACAGGGCGCTGAGGCAGAATCGTCCGCAGTTGGTCTTTGGTACTCCAGGACGACTAAACGACCATCTAGACAAAGGAAATATTGATGCACACCATATTAAATATATAATAATAGACGAGTTTGATAAGTGTCTTGAAATGGGTTTTCAGAACGAGATGTCGAAACTCGTTGATAGTCTTCCTGCTTTACAACGTCGTATCTTGCTCTCTGCAACTGATGCCGAGCAGATTCCGCAATTTGTAGAGATGCGTCGTACAGATAGGTTGGATTATCTGGTTGAGGAAGAACCTGTAAATGAACGGGTGAGTCTTTATCGTGTAGACAGCCCGGAAAAGGATAAACTCGAGACTTTGGCTCGTTTGCTCCTTTCTTTGGGAGAAAGCCAAAGTATTGTATTCTTGAACTATCGTGATTCTGTTCAACGCACGGATGAGTTCCTGCGTAAGCGTGGTTTTGTGACTAGTGCTTTTCATGGAGGCTTGGAGCAACGTCAACGAGAAGATGCTCTCTACAAGTTCTCTAATGGTTCTTCTACTGTTCTCGTTTCTACGGATTTGGCTTCTCGCGGACTCGATATTCCTCATATCGATAATATTATTCACTATCATTTGCCGCAAAATGAGGAAGCACTCGTTCATCGTGTAGGTAGAACGGCTCGTTGGGACGCTTCTGGAAAGACATTCTTCTTGATTGGACCGGAAGAACATTTGCCAGAGTTCGTTGTAGATGACATAGAGGAATTCGAATTGCAAGGAAGTAGTGGAGAGCCAGCAGCTCCCCGTATGGCTACGCTTTATATAGGAAAGGGTAAGAAAGATAAAATCTCCAAAGGTGATATCGTTGGCTTTCTTTGCAAGAAAGGCGGCCTTCAAACTTCAGAGATAGGACGTATTGATGTGGCCGATCGTTATGCCTATGCTGCTGTTCGCCGTGAAAAACTTCAGCAGGTGCTTCGACTCACGCGTGGTGAGAAGATAAAAGGTATACGTACAGTAGTGGAACCAGTACGCTAAAAATGTTCAATAATTAATAATATTGTTACGTTGAGTTGACAATTTGATAGGAAAAATGCGGTTTTACATTAAATTATGCCAAAATATTTGTTGGTTTGAAAATAAAATAGTAATTTCGCATCGTTTTTCAGAAAAAGGTTATTAAACTAAATAATTAATCAAAATTTTTATGAAGAAGTACAACTTTAATGCCGGCCCTTCGATGCTTCCCCGCGAAGTCATTGAGGCCACCGCTAAACAGTGTTTAGACTTCAATGGTTCTGGTCTCTCTCTGATGGAGATCAGCCATCGTGCCAAGGATTTCCAGCCCGTTGTTGACGAGGCTGTAGCGCTCGTTAAAGAGCTGTTGCAGGTTCCTGAAGGTTACTCCGTAATCTTCCTTGGTGGAGGCGCATCCCTTGAGTTCTGTATGATTCCCTACAACTTCTTGATTAAGAAGGCTGCTTACCTGAACACTGGTGTTTGGGCAAAGAAAGCTATGAAGGAAGCAAAACTCTTTGGTGAGGTAGTTGAGGTGGCTTCTTCAGCAGATGCCAACTATACCTTTATTCCTAAGGATTGGACTGTTCCCGCAGATGCTGACTATCTGCACATCACAACCAATAATACTATTTATGGTACTGAGATTCGTAAGGATCTCGACGTACCCGTTCGTCTGATTGCCGATATGTCATCTGATATCTTCAGCCGTCCTATCGACGTAGCTAAGTATGATGCTATCTATGCTGGTGCACAGAAGAACCTGGCTATGGCAGGTGTTACCATCGTGATTGTTAAGGACGATGCTCTTGGTAAGGCTCCTCGCCAGATTCCTACTATGCTTGACTATCGTACTCACGTTTCTAAGGGTTCTATGTTTAACACACCTCCAGTAGTTCCCATCTATAGCGCTCTTGAGAACCTTCGTTGGATTAAGAAGCAGGGTGGTGTTGAGGCTATGGACAAGCTGGCTCAGCAGCGTGCAGAGATCGTATATGGTGAGATCGACCGCAACAAGATGTTCGTAGGTACTGCTCAGGAGGCAGACCGTTCGCTGATGAACATCTGCTTCGTGATGGCTCCTGAATATAAGGAGTTGGAGAAGGACTTCCTTGACTTCGCAGTATCAAAGGGTATGGTAGGTGTGAAGGGTCACCGCGATGTTGGTGGCTTCCGTGCATCTTGCTACAATGCTCAGACTATCGAAGGTGTTAATGCTCTTGTAGCATGCATGAAGGAGTTCGAGGCTAATCACTAAGAATAGGAAAATTAAAGAATTGAATAATTGAATAATTGAAGTTATGAAAGTTCTTGTTGCAACAGAGAAGCCATTCGCAGCAGCAGCTGTTAATGGTATTAAAGCTGAAATTGAGGCAGCCGGCAATGAGCTGGTATTGCTCGAAAAATATACAGAAAAGGCTCAGTTCCTGGCAGCAGTTGCCGATGCTGACGCACTCATTATCCGTAGTGATAAGGTTGACGCAGAGGTCTTGGACGCTGCAAAGCAGTTGAAGATTGTTGTTCGTGCCGGTGCTGGTTACGATAACATCGATTTGGCTGCAGCCACAGCTCACAACGTAGTAGCTGAGAATACTCCTGGTCAGAACTCAAACGCCGTAGCCGAGTTGGTATTCGGTTTGCTGGTAATGGCCGTTCGTGGTTTCTACAATGGTAAGAGTGGTTCTGAGTTGCTGGGTAAGAAGCTGGGTATACTGGCTTTCGGTAATGTAGGTCGCAACGTGGCTCGCATTGCTAAGGGCTTTGGTATGGAAGTTTATGCTTACGATGCTTTCTGCCCTGCAGAGGTTATCGAGGCTGCTGGTGTACATGCCGTAGCTAATCAGGAGGCTCTGTTCGAGACCTGTGATGTGGTTTCACTCCATATTCCTGCTACTCCTGAGACCAAGCAGAGTATCAATGCTACTTTGGTTGGCAAGATGAAGAAGGGTGGCGTTCTAGTTAACACAGCCCGTAAGGAGGTTATCAACGAGCCTGAACTGATTAAGTTGATGGCTGAGCGTGAGGACCTGAAGTTTGTTACCGACATCATGCCCGATGCCAACGACGAGTTTGCTAAGTTCGAGGGTCGTTATTTCTCAACTCCTAAGAAGATGGGTGCTCAGACAGCCGAGGCCAACATCAATGCTGGTATTGCTGCTGCCAAGCAGATCAATGCTTTCTTCAAGGATGGCGACACCAAGTTTCAGGTGAATAAGTAAAATTTATAATATCTCTTATAGTAAGCATCCCTCGCTCATCAGGAGTGAGGGATGCTTTTTGTATCCATTTACTCGTATGGACTAAAGCTATGCTTTGCTTGTAGAAAAGTGGCACTTTACTCTCCGAAAAGTGGCACTTTACTCTCCCTATAGTGCCACTTTATTCTTTGAATAGTAATGCTTTGTTTCGTAAGATAAGAAAAAGCTCTTTTCCTTTTGTAATTTGAGAGGGTTTTTGTACCTTTGCATGAAAAATTAAGAACATACATAATAAACACAACCAAGAACTATGGCAATCATCAAACCATTCAAGGGTATTCGCCCACCAAAGGAGCTTGTAGAGCAAGTTGAGAGCCGTCCTTACGACGTGCTCGATAGTGAAGAGGCGAGGGCAGAGGCTGGCGACAACGAGAAGAGCCTCTATCACATTATCAAACCAGAGATTGATTTCCCTGTTGGTACCTCAGAGTACGATCCTCGTGTGTACGAGAAAGCTGCTGAGAACTTCCAGAAGTTCCAGAATAAGGGTTGGTTGGTGCAGGATGCCGACGACCACTATTATATCTATGCGCAGACCATGAATGGTAAGACGCAGTACGGACTGGTGGTTGGCGCTTATGTTGATGACTACATGAAGGGTAACATCAAGAAGCATGAGTTGACCCGTCGCGATAAGGAAGAGGACCGCATGAAGCATGTGCGTGTAAACAATGCCAACATCGAGCCCGTATTCTTTGCTTATCCTGATAATGCTGTGCTCAACGAGTTGATTATGCGTTATGCAGCAACCGAGCCTGAGTACGATTTCGTAGCACCTATCGATGGCTTCCGTCATCAGTTCTGGGTAATCAGCGATGCTAAAGATATGCAGGTTATTACCGAGCAGTTTGCCAACATGCCATCGCTGTATATTGCCGATGGTCACCACCGTTCAGCTGCTGCTGCATTGGTAGGTGCCGAAAAGCAGAAGCAGAATCCTAACCACAATGGTACCGAGGAGTACAACTACTTTATGGCTGTTTGCTTCCAGGCATCGCAGCTCACCATCCTCGACTACAATCGTGTGGTAAAGGATCTTAATGGACTTTCATCAGAAGAGTTCCTCAAGGCTTTGGCCAAGAACTTTGTTGTGGAGGATAAGGGTACGGAGATTTACAAGCCCCAGCAGCTGCACGAGTTCTCGCTCTATCTGGACGAGCATTGGTACAGTCTGAAGGCTAAGGAGGGAACATACGATAATACCGATCCTATTGGTGTGCTTGATGTAGATATTTCGAGCCGTTTGATTCTAGACGAGATACTGAATATTGGCGACTTGCGCTCTTCACAACGTATCGACTTCGTAGGTGGACTGCGTGGCCTGAAAGAGTTGAAGCGTCGTGTTGACTCTGGTGAGATGCGTGCTGCTTTGGCCCTTTATCCTGTATCTATGCAGCAGATTATGGATATTGCTGATAGTGGTAAGATTATGCCACCTAAGGCTACCTGGTTTGAGCCCAAACTTCGTTCAGGTTTGGTCATTCATAAGCTAGCATAACTAGTTCTTCTAGTAAACTAGAATTCTATGACTGACGAATATAAAACAATAAAAAATAATAGCGAGGGATTTTACTCTGAAAAGCGGAGCAAATTCCTCGCTTTCGCTCATCATGTAGAGAGTGTCGACGAGGTTAAGGAGTTGATTGCTCAGTATCGTAAGAAGTATTATGATGCCCGACATGTTTGTTATGCCTATATGTTAGGGGCAAACAGGGAGGAGTTTCGTGCAAACGATGATGGCGAACCTTCCAGTACGGCAGGCAAGCCCATCTTGGGACAGATTAATTCCAATGAACTCACAGATATTCTGATTGTTGTTGTACGCTATTATGGTGGTGTCAATCTTGGTACTAGTGGCTTGATTGTTGCCTATCGTGAAGCTACAGCCGATGCAATCGCTCATGCTGAGATCGAGACACGACAGGTAGAGGAGGTTGTTACCTATGATTTTCCATACGTTATGATGAATGATGTGATGCGTATTGTCAAGGAGATGCAGCCGCGCATTATTTCACAGGCCTACGATAATACCTGCCAAATCAAATTGTCTATTCGTAAGTCTGAAGCCGAACAACTTCGTCAGCGCCTAAAGAAACTCAGTTTTTCATAAAAAAGATATTTCATGGATAATAGTAAAGAAGTGTTCCCATTGGTGGATGAGGCTGGAATGGTGATTGGAAAGGCTACTAGAGGTGAATGCCATAGCGGTTCTAAGTTGCTCCATCCTGTTGTTCATTTGCATGTGTTTAATTCCAAAGGAGAACTCTATCTGCAAAAACGTCCGGAATGGAAAGACATTCAGCCAGGAAAATGGGATACGGCTGTAGGTGGACATATCGATTACGGCGAGACACCAGAAGAAGCTTTAATAAGAGAAGTAGGTGAGGAGTTAGGTATTACCGACTTTGTTCCAGAGCGAATCGGACAATACGTTTTTGAGAGTAGCAGGGAGCGTGAGTTGGTATATGTGAATCGAACAATATATGATGGAGAGATCAAACCATCAAAAAGTGAATTAGATGGCGGTCGTTTCTGGACCATAGAAGAAATTCAAAATTCGATAAGTAAGGACGTTCTTACCCCGAATTTCGAGAGCGAATTTGCCCGTTTTCTAGAAAAATAGCAGTTTTTTGAAAAAAGTTCTGCAAAACATTTGGTAATGCCAAAAAAAGTGCTTACCTTTGCACCCGCAAATAAGGAACATGGTTCCGTAGCTCAACTGAATAGAGCATCTGACTACGGATCAGAAGGTTGTGGGTTTGAATCCCGCCGGAATCACTTCTTTAGTTTTGCAGTAGTTCAATGGAACGTTGGTTCCGTAGCTCAACTGAATAGAGCATCTGACTACGGATCAGAAGGTTGTGGGTTTGAATCCCGCCGGAATCACTAAAGAGAGGTTAAAGACCTCTCTTTTTTTGTTTATATCATTTATAAAATATTCAGCAAAAAAGATGTTAGATACGACAACTTTATATATCTTTGCACCCATGAAACGTAATTCTTTCATGCCTATGTCACGTCTATCAAACCTTATCGTAATCCTTCTTTTAATCGCATTATCTGCGCATGCCCAACTGACAGATTGGCGTAACATATCGAGCAAAAACTTCGTGATGAAAATCATCCACGACCAGAACTTGCTGTATGTGGGCACGAAGGGCGGCGGCATTGTGAAAATTGATATGCAGAGCGGTCTGCAGACAGTACTCAAACGCGCCGACAGAAGCATGACGGGAAATTCCATTACCGACATGGTGCTGCACGATGACGAGTTGTGGGTTGGTACGGAATATAACGGCTTGGCTAAGGTGACTGACAACGGCATAGAGAAATTCGACACAAAAAATGCTGGATTCCTGAGCAACCAACACTTTTCTGGCTTCTATTTCAATGCTGACGGAACCATGCTTGTGGGTGGCATCTCATTTTTGTATGCTTTTAATGGGAAAGAATGTACAGCTAGATATGATATCAACCCGCTTAGCCCTTATTCTTATGTAAAGAAGATTAGGGCCGATAAGGACGGACGAATATGGCTGGCTTGTTACGATGCGTTGAATAGGTCCGACCTCTGTGTGTTTTCGTCTAATAATTTGGTGCCATACAACATTCCGTATGGGAAAGCAAACAATATCGAGACCGACAAGGACGGATACTTGTGGATAGCAACAGACAGCGGGCTTGTCAAGTTCGACGGCACCGACTTCACGCACTACACGCCTGGCAATTCTGCCCTGCCCGAAGCGAACGTTATAGACCTGACTGCCGACGAGAAAGGTAATATGTGGTTGATGGGCAATCACTTTATTACTAAATATGATGGCACAGACTTCATGACCTATCCTTATCAGCTGAACGTAGCAAATGATTATCTGCTGACCATAGATGCCGATAACGACAACGTCTATGTTGGCTCGCGATTCGAGGGCTTGCTTAAGCTCACGGACAATGGATTGACTGCTGTTGACCTTATTGACAATGTGCTGTTTGATAATACGATGTCTTTAAAAAGCGGTTGTATTGATGCAGGCGACAATTTCTACGTAGGCTCACTCTATGGACTTCATAAATACAATATTGATACAGACGACTATAAGTTTGAACCAATGTCACAGACCGCACAGATCGAAGCTGATCGTAATGGTACTGTCTGGATACTTTGGCCTTGGTATTCTACCGATACCTGCCTTGTTGAACTAACCGAGACGGAAAGGTATGCCTACATGAGAACCGACTATCCCTTTTGCGAAGCCGATGCCGCCCTCATCAAGTTCGACCGCAAAAACCGCCTCTGGATAGGCACGAGCAATGGGCTTTATATGCGTGATGGAGAGACGTGGATGGTCTACAATAAAGTCAATTCCATCCTATCTAAGTCTGTTCTAAGCATGGCCTTCGACAGCAACAACTGCCTTTGGTGTGGAACAAGCGGAGGAGGTCTTTTCTGCTATGACGGCAATAAATGGAGCAACTATACGACCTCCAATTCCTCCCTCCCGTCCGATTACGTGGGATTGGTGACCGTCGATGACAATAACGTCGTGTGGCTAAATTGCCGTGCCCCTCAGTATTCTGACAAAATGGGGATAGAATTCGGCTTAGGCCTGACCCGTTTCGATGGAACTACATGGACAACCTATAACCATAATAACTCATCGTTGCCCAGCGACTGCTTCTGGGACGTGCAGGTGGATGCCGACAACCGTCTATGGATAGCCACCGCCGGTGATGTTGGCCTCGTCTGCTACGACGGAATCACGTGGATGACCTATGACACAGATAACTCAGGCATCGCTCTGAATGAGGTGACGAAAATCACTATTGACTCCAAGCGTAATCTCATATGGCTCACCCATTATCCTGGTCTCGGCTTCTCGGTTGCACAAATGAACTGCAAGACATCGGGCATTCATTCTGTCTTTACCGCTAAGCCATCTGATATGTTTTATGATCTATTAGGTCGAAGTCATAAGCACCCTGCGCATGGAGTATTTGTTAGAAATGGGAAGAAAATTGTTAAGTGAATGTGTTTTTATCTTCAGATACAAGAATTGTGGTTAGTCATAGTATTCTATTTGCAGTTCCTGGCTGACATCAAACTCGCGGTCGTCATCGTAGAAGTAAACCAGTCGCAAACCACGATATACGGATGGAACCCTCAGAACTTCCAGCAGGTGCCATTTGGGCTTGCCAAAGTCATACGATGAGCGGTCAAGGATAATTCTGTTCGAGTTGTAATCGAAGTGGTAGTAGCCACCTCCAAGACAAGAATCGCCTGGCTTTAGCAAGTCCTTATGCATATTAACCATTCCAAGTCTGAAATGGCCATCCATTGTTATTATGAACTTGGGGAGATTCATGCGATGCCTACGAGCTCGATTTCAAACATAAGCGTGGAGCCGCCAGGAATACCGGGCTGCGAGAACTTGCCATAGCCCATCTCGGCAGGGATGTATATCTCCCACTTGTCTCCAATATGCATCTGCTGCATAGCGATAATCCAGCCTTCGATGAGGTCACACAAGCGGCAAGCCAATGGCACACCACCACGACTGCTATCAAATTGCTTGCCATCAATCGTCCAGCCTGTATAGTGTGCTGTGATGATACTGCGAACCGTTGGCGTTACACCATTCTTTTCCCCTTCGCTTAGCACTTTGTAATAGATACCCTTGGATAAGGCCTTTACGCCATCCTCCTTGGCTTTTGCCTCCAACCAGTCCTTGTTGGCCTGTATGTATTGTGCTTTTCTCTTCTCTTTTGCCATGTCGTTAAAGTTTTGCCATGAATCGTTCTCTGTCAACGATAAATCTTAGGTGAGTGCCTTCGCCTAGCAATATTTCTCCAGAATAAGCACTCACATTGAAGAATATCTTCTTACCATCAATCTTGGTCACCTCCGCTGTAGCAGCTATCTTGTCGCCTATCTTTGATGGTTTTACATGCGACGATTCTATATGCCCGCCAACAGTTGTGCAACCTTCTGGAAGTTCATCTGTGACAGCAAGCATAGCAGCATTTTCCATCAATGCCATCATTGCTGGTGTTGCCAATACTGGCATGTCTCCTGATCCCATCTGAATTGCCGTAACGGCATCAGTAACCGTCAGCTCACTTGTATGTTTAAGTCCTATTTCAATCATATTTTCTTAAAGTATTGTGAAGTTGTGTACAAAGGTAGTAATAATTCATTGATTATTTGTGCCTTTATTGATAGTTTTTATATGTTTTTAGTGATATAAGGTAGTTTAGGAGAAGAAACAAAAAGAGCAAGGATTATTCCTTGCTCTTTAGTTTTTCTGCGAAGATGCCGTTGGCTATGCTCACCGCATCGTCATCGGCCAGCTCGCGTGCATAATAGCCGGTATTTAAATCACGATACCCCTTTTTCTTGTAATAATCCCACTCGGTAAATGTTGAGCTCTCAAGGTCAAACTGAATCTTGCGGTCAGATCCATTGTAGATGTAACCATAGAAACTATTGCTGTTCAGCTGATAGTCAACAATATAGACGGGATTCCACTTGGCGTCATCATAGATAATGGTGATATCGCCATCAACAATAAACCACTTGAAAGTACAGAAGGCATAGTTCTCTTGAGGTGATGAGGTGTTATAATCCAGCTCATAACCCTTTCCGCTGGTGTAGTATGCATCTTTTGATTCAAATGCCATCACCGTAGAGTATTCAGAACCGGTAATACCCCAGCGATTCTGATAGTATTCTGTGATTATGCCCTGCCAGTCATGGTTACGCAACGTAGAGGCAATATAGCCGTCTTCATCGTTAGAACTGCAAGCAAATGTTGCCATTGTTATTATGGCAACGAACATCATTTTGATGTAGGTGTACATGGTCTTCATTTACAATAATTTTTTTAATGATTAAGTGTTTTTGTATTCTTTTGCCTGCAAAGGTACTAAAATTTATTGAGAAATTACTATTAATTACACCTGTCGAATATATTTAGTGACTTGTAGAACATAAATGTCTCGTTTCTTATATGTACTTTTGCACCCGAAAAAGAGAGTTATCGAACATGAGAGTGAGATGTCCCATTAAACAACTAGACGAATTAATCATTCAACTTTAATCATGATACAAATAAGATTTAAATTATTTCTGGCCGTTCTTGCGATAGCATTTGCGGCCACAGGGTCCGTAAAGGCTGAGTCCTGGACCACCGGTAATTGCACCGCGACACTTAGTAATGACACGCTGTATATCAGTGGAGACGGTAAAATGAGAAATTACGAAAGACTAAGTGGAATACCCTGGTATGATGTTAGAAGTTCTATCAAGCATGCCGTTATTGGGAAAGGCGTAACAGTAATGAAAAGTGGCTTCTACGAGTGTGATCAGCTGGAAACAGTCGACTTTGAGGACGGTTCGAAATTGAAGATCATCGAGAATAGTGCTTTTTCGTTTTGTCCATCTCTGACTACAATCACATTGCCTGACAGTGTTGAGAGTATAGTGTCCTTTTCTATCAATAATTGTTCTAATTTGGTTTCGATAACGATTCCTGCCAGTATAACGTCGATTGAGGATTATGCTTTTAAAGGTTGCACAAATCTCGCTGACATCTATTGCTATGGTGACCCAGAGGCATTAACTTGGACAGCAGCTTCTCCTATGACAAATGAATTCATGCCTGATCGTGGTACTAAGGTTCATGTGCTAAGCCAGTATCTTGACAGATATCAAGAGAAATTCTATGATAATCTTAATGTTACTTTTGTGGGCGACTTGGAAGATAATACCACTAAGTACACCCTTATTAATATTCCTGAGGGCTGGACATTGACTGCCAACGGACGTCCTGTGACCGTAAACAACGGTGAGGCAGAAATCCCTGAAGGCGCAAACGTAAAGCTGACACCCGCCACTGCTATAATAAATAAGGTGAAGAGCGTGACACTGGAAGACTTCATGCCGCAAATAACTGCTCCCACATTGCGAACTGATCTGGTCTATAATGGTAAAACACAGGCGTTGATTACCGCTGGTGAAGTAGATCACGGAACGATGCTCTATTCTACAAATGGTACAACCTGGAGCAACAAAGTGCCTACAGCTACCAATGCTGGTGATTATAACATCTACTATAAAGTAGTGCCCGAAGGTCATTACCTTGGCGTAGAACCTACATTGATAGGTCAAGCCTCTATCGCTAAAGCTAAAGGCTGGATAACTCTCAGTCCTTCTTATACTACGGGATGGGATACATGGAGTTCTAAATATCAGACAATTACGATCACCCATCACCCTGGTGGTACAGTGACGTGCCGACCGGTTACACCTGATATGATGTCTGCTAGTGTCTTTAATGCTACTTCTACTTCTTGTTCTGCTACCGTTACAAAAGCTTCTGGTCTTCCAGGCAACTATGGAGTGTATTTTACAAGTGCTGCAACACAGAACTATACAGCGGCACAGGCAGTTTTTTCATGCCAACCATAACTTTCCTGTGCGAATAGTATAATATATGTACATTATAATTTTCAAGAAGATGAGATACATTTTTAAATATACAATGCTGCTGATGCTGCTGTTTGTCAGCATGACGGCTATTTCTGCAACTCCCGACTCTGAGGAGCCCGATCCCACCATCCCCGTAAAGCAGGCCGACGGCTCTTGGACTTTCAAAATGCCCAGCGCTAAGCGTTTGCTGGCTGTGGAGTACTATCCTTCTGTACTGACCATCGCTACGAACAATAGCGAGTGGGGACAGGTGAAACTGGTAAACGGTGCAGAGTCAAATGATCCTGTGAACAATGCTAACGTGACCGATAATGGCGACGGTACCTATACCGTGGCTACAGGTACAGAGGTCTATGTAAAAGCTGTTGCCAGTAAGGGCTATTACATCAAGAACTGGAGCAATGAGGCTAATATTACCAATAACCTTGAAACTATCCAGACAATCACTATTAACGACGATATGACCATCACGGCCAACTTCGCCGCCTATCCCATTCTGACAATTGCCAGCAACGATGAGACGATGGGTACAGTTGCTATCAATGGTAAAAAACTGCCTGCCGGTGTTACCCTGATAGGCACAGGAACCTACAGCGTACGTCCTGGCACCGAACTGACAGTTAGCGCCAGTGCCACTCAGGATAATCATTTCGTGAATTGGACCAATGCGAATAGTGAGGCCTACACTACTGGCATCGTCACCCCAGAAGGAAATTTCCCCGCTACCAGTCAGATAACTTTCACGCTGAATGATGAGATGACGGTTCAGGCCAACTTCGATGCTAACGGTATCTTCGTAGAGGTGCCTGCTGGCGAGTTTGTTTCTTATTATGGTAGCAGAACACTGATTCTCAATGAAGAAGAGACAGACGCGAAGGTGTATACCGTGAGCAGCGTGACCGACAGTGAGGTTGTGCTGAGTGAGATTGATGGCGTGATTCCCGCCCAGACGCCCATGCTTGTTTATAATGGTGGAAATGCGACAAAGGAAGTCCTGCTGAACTACTCGCAGCTGACGGGCTCATCAGTCCTGACAGCACCTGAGTTCAAGGGTACTCTCGTAGCCAAGAGCATGCCTGCCAGCTCAGCAACTAATTATTATATCCTTAACGGTACAGCTTTCGTCTATGTGAAGAAGGCTGGAACAATCTCTGCCAACAAGTGCTGGCTGGAGGTCGTTGAGAATGAACCACAGAACGCCCGACAGATTGTATTCGGAGGCGATGTTACGGGAATATCCATCACTAACCATGAGCCATTGACCATTAACTATTTGTACGATCTGAACGGACGTAAGGTCAGCAAGGCCACGAAGGGTGTGTATATTCAGAACGGGAAAAAAATAATAATAAAGTAAATAAGATATGAGTAAGAAATTTTTCGCACTATTTGTGCTGCTGATGGCTGCTACCACAATGAGTGCTATGCAGATATTCGTTAGGACACAGTCAGCCAAAGATATCACGCTTAATGTGGAACCTACTCATCTGATACGTCAGATCAAGGAGATGATCTATGAAAAAGAGGGTGTCCTTGTCGGTGACCAGTGTCTTCTTTTCGCAGGTGAGACATTGCAGGATGATAAGACAATAGCTAACTACAACATCCAGAATAAATCAACACTCAATGTGCTGGTCGGCAAATACGATCTAGTTGCTGGAACATCTGAGCACGGAACAATGACGTTCAAGATTGGCCCTAATGTGGTGAGCAAAGCCAATGAGGGTGATGTGGTAACCCTGACAATTACTCCCGATGAGGGTTGGGCCGTGGGTATGCTCAAAGGGAAATGGTCGTTGGCATGGGAAGGTGCTAAGGCTCCCCGTCGTGCTCAGAATCTTGACTTGTTGAAAGACTTTGAGTTGACGCCCGTGGAAAATGAGCCGAATACTTATACCTTTATCATGAAGCGTGCTAATGCTGAGGTGTCGGCAAACTACCGCAAGTTGCTGACAAATGCGGGTATCACCATAGGCGACATCAATGCTGTAACCTATAATGGTTTGGCACAGACACCTAGCGTTCTCATAAAGGATGGTACGAAAGTACTGACCCAGAATATAGACTACAGCGTGAGCTATTCTGATAATGTGAATGCAGGACAGGCTACCGCTACTATCATCGGTAATGGTAACTATGCCGGACAGTTTGAGAAGAACTTCACCATTAACAAGGCTGACATCACACCAATAGCCCCCATTGCTAAGGAACTGACTTATAATGGTGGCGCACAGACGCTTATTAATGCTGGCGCTGCCGAGGGTGGTGAGATGCAGTACTCTCTGGATGGACAGACCTTTACGTCTGCTCTTCCTGTAGGTATAAACGCAGGCTCCTATACCGTATTCTATAAGGTGGTGGCTGATGCCAACCACAATGACGTAGATATCAAGTTCATCAATGTACCTATCTATAAGGCTGCGCTGACCAATGTATTACTCATCGAGCCCAACCTCGTGTATAACAAAATTGAGCAATCGCCCATGGTTAGTGGCGTAAAGGCTGGTTCTTTAAATGTATCTGCTGCTGACTATACTCTGAACGGATCTGCCATTAATGTGGGCACTTACGCTATCACAGCTACAGCTAAGGATGAGGCTCAGAACTTTACTGGGCAGGCTACGGCGCAATATAGTATTGTGGCTGCTGACGCCAATCTCTTCACAATGATACTGAATCAAAACGAGTTAATCTACGATGGAAAGGAGAAGTTGCCTGCTGTTACTGTGAAAGATGCTTCGTCTGTCTTGGTTGAGGGAATCGACTATGTTCTAACCTACACAAACAATGTGAATGTTGGTACTGCTACTGTAACAGCAACGGGTATGGGTAACTATAGCGGTACGAAAACTGCGCAATTCACTATCAACAAGGCCGACATCGATCTGACGGCACCTACTGCAAAAACAATGCTTATTTATAACGCCCAGCCTCAGACATTAATCACTGCAGGTACTGCCAATGGCGGTGAGATGCTGTATTCTCTGGATGGGGAAAACTACTTTACGGCATTGCCTACTGGTACCGAAGCCAAGGAATATACTATATATTATAAGGTGGCAGCCGACCTTAATCACAATAACGTGGCTCCGGAAAGTGTCAAGGTAACCATTGCTCAGGCTGAGTTAACTGCAGCCTCATTGGCAGAAACGAACTTTGTGTACAACAAACAGGAACATACTGCACTTGTGACGATTGTCTGCGCAGGAACCATTGTTGTTCCCAGCATTTGCTATGATGTTACGGGATGTAGCGCTACTAATGTAGGAACCTATACCGTTACTATCAAAGGTAAGGGTAATTACAAAGGACAGGTTACAGCCCAATTTTGTATCGTGGCTGCCAATGCCAACCTCTTTACATTAACTCTGAGCCAAACTGAGTTTACTTATGACGGACAGGAGAAGAAACCAACCGTTACGGTACAGGATGACTCTACTATCTTGACAGAAGGCGTAGACTACACATTGACTTACAAAGGCAATACTGCTGCTGGTACAGCTATAGTTACAGCTACGGCCAAGGGTAATTACGATGGTACGGTTACGAAGACTTTCAATATTAAGCCTGCCGAGTTGACAGCTTTGATGCTGACACAGACAGAGTTTGACTATAACCTTTTCGATCCGCAGGCACATACTGCTGTGGTTGCTGAGGTGAAGGCAGGAGAGTTGATAGTTCCCGACATACAGTATGATGTGAGGGGGAATATTCAAATAGAGCCAGGTGTCTATACTGTTGTTGTAACTGGTAAGACCAATTTTGTTGGTGAGGCAAAGGCTGAATTTACTATCAAGGACCAGACTGTTGCTGGTAAAGCAGAGGAAACAGAGACCGGTAAGGAAGTAAAAGACGTAACGATGGTTGTGAGTGTGAAGGATCGTGAGAAACGAACACTAAGCATCGATAAAGTAAGTGAGTCTATGATTGCCAGTGGCGAAAAGATGACCGTAGTTATTCCCGCAAAAATTAATGGTTGGGATGTTATAAGTATCAGCGAAAATGCGATGGCAGGTATTGACAACGTGACAGATATCTATATGCCTCAAACGGAGAAGCCTATTATCATCAATAACAACGCTATGCCTACAACAGCCACTATCCACACACCATTGGAATTGTTAGATGATTATGCATTGATGGCATCATTGAAATCTAACTATGAAGCTGCTAAAGTGGTTACCTCCATTACTCCAGCTAACAAGTTCTGGACGTTGGGTGTGGGTTGTGATGTTGTCGTTCCCGATAATATTGCTGTCTATGCTGTGAAGGTGAAAAATACGGCCGAGGTTTCTACAGAAATTGTACCTGACGAACTCCTGATGGTTGGTGCAGAGCGTGTCATCAAAGCCAACAATGGTGTCCTTCTTCTTGGTGAAGCTGGTAAAACCTATGACCTTGTGGCATATAGTGGACGTATAGCTAGCGGTATGCCTGTGGCATTTTCTGATAATAAGGATTATGGTCATAGCAACTGCTTAGAGCCTGTAGTGGAGAAGAAACACTACGATGCAGGTCACTACTTTGTATTGCAGAACAACGAGTTTCACAATATTCTTGCAGAGGATGGTGATGTGATGGTGCCTGCCGGTAAGGCTGTGCTGCATTTGGGCAACGAACAACCTGGTGCTAATGCCCGCGTGCTGAAGATTGTTGGAGACGATGCAACATCCATTTCTGACGTTTCTGGAATTTCCGAAATCTCAGGCGACATCTACGACATACAGGGACGCCGCGTGGCTCAGCCTGTAAAAGGCATGTATATTATGAACGGCAAAAAGATGGTCGTGAAGTGAGAATGAATCTTTGGAGATAAAAGATAATACATAACATATATATGAAGAAGAAACTCATGATGCTGACACTGGCGCTAGCTCTCACAGAAGCTACGTCGGTACAGGCGCAGACCAGGGACTCGGTGGCCTTCGAACCCCATTGGTTCATTCAGCCCCAAGTGGGTGTGGGATACCATGTGGGTGAAGCTAAGTTTGCTGACCTTCTGTCGCCTGCTGCCCAACTGAGCGCAGGACGTCAGTTCTGCCCTCTGTTTGGATTGCGTCTCGCTGTCTTAGGCTGGCAGGCTCGCAACTGGCAGAGTCATCCTAAGGCAGAATATAAGTGGAACTACATTCAGAGCAATCTCGACGCAACGCTGTCGTTGTCTAATCTGATTTGGGGATGGGCTGCCGAGCGTAAGTGGAATGTTTATGGACTTGCTGGTATGGGTTTGAATATTGCATTCAAGAACGATGATGCCAACTGTTTGGCTGCCATGAACGAGAGCGCGGGCACCCCCGCATTACAGAATGGCGGCTTCGAGAATCTATGGGATGGCACGAAGTTGTTCCTTGCTGGACGTTTGGGCGCGGGTGTAGAATATGCCCTCTCTGAACGTGTGTCACTCGGGCTCGAGTACAATGCTAATGTGCTGCCTGATAAATGGAACTCAAAGAAAGGTAAGAGCGGTAATATGGACTGGCAACAGAATCTGCTGGTAGGCGTAAAGATTGCCTTAGGTCCTACGCGCAAGCATATCACCATTGAGGAACCGGATATTCCAGAATATATAGAAACTCCAGAAGTTTCAGAAACTCCAGAGAAGATAGAAACGGAGCCACAGCTCGTCATCGAGGAGGAAAAGCCAGAGCCCGTTGTGCAAGAGCCTGTGGTTGTGAAGGAACCTGAGACCATGGAGGTGAAGATATACTTCGGCTTTAGTTCTTCGCGCATTCTTCCTTCTGAGAAATCTAAGATTGACGAGATTGCGGAATACTTGAAATCTCACGACGACAAGAAGTTGACGCTTACTGGCTATGCCAGTCGTGATGGTAAGTGGAAATATAATCTGAAACTTTCACGTTGGCGTGCCAATGCTGTAAAGAGAGCACTCGTTGCCAAAGGTGTTAATACTGCCCGTATCAAGACACTCGCTAAAGGAGAAATAAATTTAGGCAGTCGTAAGGAGAGTCGTGCTGCTGTAGCCGTCACGATAGAAAAGTAAATAAGGAAATAAAGAAACTGAATATGAAAAAGACTATTTTTTATGTATTGATGATGCCCGCATTGTTGCTGGGCACTATGTCCTGCACAGACTATCAGGACGATATCGACAAGTTGGGCGCCGAGAACGATGCTCTGCGCAGTTACAACAACCAGACCATCTCTCGTCTGAACTCCGTTGTGTTCCAGACAGAGGCGGGTTTGGTGAACATCACCGTGGACCAGCCCAGCGCTGCTACTATTGTATATGAGGTAGAGCCTAAGGAACTGGCTACTACGTTGGCTTCCGATATCAGCCGTTTGAGCCTCATTTCTCAGCATGATGCAGCGATGACTATCACTTCAGCTGCTGGCGATGCCTCCAAAGGAACGTTGACTATTACCGCAACACCCAGTGGCTTCCTTGGTAGCAAGGCGTACAGCCTGTCGCTGCTTTATAGCGAGGACGGTCGTTCTTTCCAAACAGCTTATACGCCTGTTTATGTAATAACACATCCTACAGTCGGAAGTCTGACTGTTAGTGCTCCTGCGACCTCTAGTGGTAAGTATGCCGTTGGTGCCAGCTATCAGCTTAGCGCGTTTTTCACCCCTTCCTACATCACCGAGACAGACGTGACTTGGAGCGTGGATGACCCGACCATTGCTACTATCGGGGAGGATGGCGTGCTCACACCGATGAAGAATGGTACAGCAACCATTACCTGTACGTCGAAAGACAATCCTGCAGTTAGCACCACTATCACAATTGCTATCACGGGAGGTAATATTTCCCTGAACGAGGGTGGTGTCAGCCAGAGTGGGGCTGAATAATATAAAGTGGTTGCTAAGTAACTATTGTATAATGAGGATGTACCTACGTTGGGTACATCCTCATTATTTTGGGATATATGGATGTAGGATTCTTTGGTAATACAACAAAGATAATACCTATCGAACATTAAAAATGACTAATAGAATGTGTTTTTTTAGAATTTTATATCTACTTTTGCACCCGAAAAAGAGAAAAACGGAACAGAATGGATTTAATAGACTTTAAACCAAGAAAGGGAACAGGTACATTACGCTTAGGTGATAGCGATGAATTAGTCTTGATGGATAACTTCGGTGGAATTCCTGCTGGAAAATTGAGACCACTTGATCATGGAATCATTATCATTTGTACAGCTGGTGCAGCACAATTTGAGTACGATGGTCTGACCGTTCAGCTTGAAAAGAATGATTTGTTTCTTTTTATGGCTCATTCAGTAGTTGATAAATTTATGTCGTCACCAGATTTCAATTGTCGTGAGTTGTGGTTCTCTCGAGGCGAAATGTGGAGTATGAATATGTTTGCGAAAAGTAGTCTTTCCGACCTTCTTCCCTTGAAACGTAATCCTAAGGCCAAACTCTCGGCTACTGATATCGCTCTCTTTGATTCTTATTTCATGCAGCTCGCTCATCACATGCGCAATAGTTCGTTGCCTCTATATCCAGATATTATTCGTTCTGTAGTGAGCGCATTATTATTAGAGGTTCTCTCTATATTACGTCAGGGAATTGAAACTACGATGGAGAATGATATGTTTAACAAAGGTCTTCATGGCAAGAAATTAGCAGAACGTTTTTTGCAATTAGTAGAACAGGCCGATGGACGTATTCGTCGAGTCGATGAGTTTGCGAAGATGCTCCATGTCACTCCCAAATATCTGTCTAAGTTGCTCATGGAAACCATGAACCGACGTCCTAGTGTGATGGTTCATTTCTTCACGCTTAAAGCCATTGAGAATCGCTTGCGCTTTACGGATATGACCATGCAGCAGATTGCCGACGACTTGAAATTTCCCAATGCCTCGTTCTTCGGTAAGTATTTTAAGGAGCATTTAGGCATGACACCTATGGAGTATCGTATGAAATACTATAAAAGTACTAAGGAAGAATAATTATCATTTTAATCCCAGTAGAACATATAAAGTGAAATATCGAACATGGATGTTTGTTTTTTTGTGACTACTTTTGCATCGGAAATAGAAAAAGATGATCTTGAGTGACTAAAATAGGAAGCAGTTATTGTGAGAATTCTTTTTTTTAACTAAATTAATCGAAGGTTTGCCTGTGGTGTGGTCCCAGCCCAGGTGAATTTAAATATAACGGGGCTTTTTTTTGTATATTTATCGTTATGAAGAAGATTTTTGGTCTTTTGGCTATTGCTACTGCAGTATTCGCAGTTTCAAGTTGTACAAGTGTTGCTCCTGTTGCAGCAACTTCAAACCCCGTTGGTTCTAAGTGTGGTGTTGCTACAGAAACCAAGATTCTGGGCATTTATCCTTTCGAGGGTGATCATGGAATTAACAAGGCTGCAAAAGAGGGTGGCATCAGAAAGATTTCTCATGTTGATGTTGAGACCTACAGCATTTTGGGCCTTCTCTATACCAAGACCACAACTAAGGTATACGGAGAATAATATATACTTTGGGGTATGTTAACTAGAGTGTATCCGTTTCTCGGGTACACTCTAATGTTTGATAGTTTTGATATGTCATTATTACGTCTTTTTCTTGTTTGCATAAGCTTCCTTGCAACAGTTTCTTCGAATGCCCAGGGCAGATATTCATATCGACTGATGGATGAGGGTACCATGATATTCTTCTATCCCTGCAAACTCGTTCCTTCGGGAAAGGAAAGTTCCTTGGTTTATGACATGAACTATATTACCGGGCGCGATTCGGTGACTATAAACATGACCTATACTGCGCCTCAGTCGAATGTTAAGAGTGTCAGGCTTAAAACGGAGTCTATCGAATACGAGACGACAAGCGTTGAAGTTTTTTATCGTGAGAAGAAGAAAAAGAATATAGCTACACGCCTACATATCATTTGTCCCAAGGAGGTTTACGAGAAGTTGTTCCATTCCGAGAGTCCTTTGTCCGTTGAGGTGATAACAACCCACGACGAGGTGAGTCGTTTCTCTTATAAACCGTCTAAGTGGCGAAAAGAAAAAGCAAGTATTCAGGAAGCCATACTGTTGGCTAAGTAGCAAAAAGTGGGAGAAGGTTTTTGTTTTTCACAATTTATGCCTACCTTTGTAGGCAAAATCCGAAAAGGATAAATCATGACCATTGAAAGATGAAACAAAAGCTTCTACTTTTTTTACTGCTTCAATTGTCTGTTGTGGCTTGGGGAAAACCGAAAATTACCAACGAACAACAGGCCAGACAGATATTTGATAAGGCATATAATCAGGTATTTGGACCACAAGGTTCTACGTTGCATTATGATGTTAATATCATTGGTATCTACAAGACAAATGGTACTATATGGTATAAGGGAAAGAAGCAACGATTCAGCGACGAGCGCGTGGATACGTGGAACGATGGTGTGACGGCTTATATGGCTTATCGTAAGAAGAGGGTGGTGGAGATTCACGAGGCGCAGTCGGACAAGAAAGACAAATACTCAGGAAAGTTTAAGTTCTCGCTTGACGATTTCTCTTATCATGTGGAGAAGCAGGGAAATGACCTTCTGCTTACCCTGAAGCAGAAAAAGGATGCGAAGGGTACTATCAAGGAGGTGCGCGCCACAGTGGCTCAGGGCACTTATGAGCCGAAATATATCAAGATAAAGGTGGCCTTTGTTTGGGCAAAGATAAAGATTAGCAACTTCAAGTCGGGTGGGATAGACGACAAGATGTTTGTTTTCCCACGTGAGAAATACAAGAACTGGGAGTTTGACGATAAGCGATAGCTGATAGCTCTTTGTCTTGCCGGTATAATCTTTTTATTTCAAGAAAACAGTTGTTCCTTCAATAGATATTTCTTCGTTTAGAACAAGGTGGCGAAGAGCATTCTGAATGGCGTCGATGCTGAAGTCAAGGTTCATGAAGTCTTTTCTTTCATGCTTCTGCTTGTCGGCAAGCATTCCCTTTATGGTTTCAATGGCAGCTTTTGTTTCTTCCTTGAAGTCAGACTGGTTGTTGTGTGAAATACACACGTCACATTGTCCACATGGCTCACTTTTGGCTTCCCCGAAGTAGCGTAATAGTTGCTGACTACGACATTGGGTGCCAGTAGATGCATAGCTAATCATGTGCTGAATGCGCTCGGAGAAGCGAGTCTTAAGGTCTTCGTAGACTGCAGGCGGGAAAGCCAGATATTGCGAGTCCTCCCTTCGTTGCCGATAGCGGATGATGGGTGTCTTCTTCTGCGGGATAAATTGTATGATGTTCTTCTGAGCCAGTCCTTTCAGCAAGAGATAGACCATTGGTGTGGTCGTTCCTGTTTCTTGGGCAAGGAAAGCTTCGTCAATAAACTGTAAACCATTGAACAGACCACTATAGTTACGCAATAGCGATACGATTATCTTATCTTCTTCTTCGCTATTGCCACGCAATCGGTACAGGTCGTCGCGTTCAAGAACGAATCTGACGCGCGCTTTACTCTCTTCTTCCTCGCGGTATTCTATATAGCCAGCACGATCAAGAATCCTTAAGGCCGATTCAACTCGAATGGGGAAGTGCTTGAAGTTGTGGCAGAACTTGTCTATGGGAAACTCGAAAACGGCATTATATCCCGAACCAACGCCTATCTGATAGAAATAGGCCAGGTGGTCATAAACCTTGCGTATATAGTCTTTGTCGGGAAATGTGTCGACGATGCGTTTCTGAAGCTTAGCGGCATCGTTGTCATTATATAGCAGTACGGCGTAGGCCTTCTTTCCATCGCGTCCGGCGCGTCCTGCCTCCTGGAAATAGGCTTCCAGACTATCAGGACAGTCTATGTGAATGACTACACGTACGTCGGGTTTGTCGATACCCATGCCAAAAGCGTTGGTAGCCACGATGATACGCACCTTTCCCTCTTGCCAGTCTTTCTGTCTCTGGTCCTTTACGTTGTAGTCAAGTCCTGCGTGAAAGAAGGTGGCCTGCAGACCATGCTTACATAGCATTTCGGCAGTATCCTTGGTACGTTGACGACTACGTGCATATACGATGGCAGAGCCAGAGACATGATTAAGTATATGTATCAGTTGAGACTCCTTGTCAGCAACTTCCCTTACGACATAAGCCAGGTTCTTGCGTTCGAAGCTCATGCGGAATACGTTCTTCTGTCTGAAGAGAAGCTTCTCCTGAATATCGTCTACCACGGGTGGGGTAGCAGTAGCTGTGAGTGCCAGTATGGGAATCTCTGGCAGCATCTTGCGGATATTGCCAATAGCAAGATAGGAAGGACGGAAGTCATAGCCCCATTGGCAAATACAATGTGCTTCGTCAATACATATGAAGCTGATCGTCATGTGACTTAGTTTCTGCAGGAAGAGCTCTGAAGAAAGGCGCTCGGGAGACACATAGAGAATCTTTACTGCTCCGAAGACTGCATTCTCGAGTGTCTTGATAACATCATCGTGAGCCATGTCCGAATGGATGGCAGCAGCCCGTATGCCTCGTTTCCGCAGGTTCTGCACCTGATCTTTCATCAGGGCGATGAGCGGGGTGATGACGATACACGTTCCCTCCTGTGCCAAGGCGGGAACCTGAAATGTGATAGACTTGCCACCACCCGTAGGCATCAGTCCAAGTGTGTCTTGTTTCTTACCTATCGACTCGATGATTTCCTTCTGTATGCCTCGGAAGTCATCGTAGCCCCAGTATTCCTTCAAGATGTCCCTATAGTTCTTCACTTGGCTTGATATCCTCTATTTGCAATTGAACTTCGTTGCGTTTATAGATGTTTTCCTCTATCGTATAAGCTATGTCGAACGAGCGTTTTGACTTGATGTAGCGTGCTGCTGCACTTTGTCCGAAGGCGATGCCGTTCATCACGTTGCTGGAACGTGAATCCACCAGTTCCAGTTTGATGTGTTCCTGCTGCTTGCCCACCACCTTCGATGTGCCGTAGTCATAGACGTTACGTGTGCAGAAGATGGGCTTGGGGTTCTCAGGTCCGTGAGGAGCGAATTTCTTCAGGTCGTTATGCAACTTCTTGGTGATGTCCTTGAAGTCTATCTCTGCCTCCACATCGAGCATAGCTTCTGTCTGTTCTGGCAGGATATGCTGACTCACGTATTGCTGGAAACGCTTGCGGAACTCGGGTATGTTCTCCACTTTTAGCGAGAGACCTACGGCATAGGTATGACCTCCGAAGTTCTCCAATAGGTCACGACACCCCTTGATAGCATCATATATGTCATATCCAGCCACACTTCGCGCAGAACCAGTAGCCATCCCTTCGCTACACGAGAGTACAACTGTGGGACGATAGTATATTTCCGTCAGTCGCGAAGCCACGATGCCTACCACACCTTTCTTCCATCCCTCGTCATAGAGAACGATAGCCGATTGGTGCTCCTGACTCTCCAGTCGCTCCACAATCTGGTTGGCTTCCTCGGTCATCTGCTTGTCGATGTCCTTGCGCTGCTCGTTGTATTCATTGATATGAGAAGCCTCCATGAGTGCTTTCTGGAAGTCGCGCTCCACGAGCAGGTCAACGGTCTCCGTACCATTCTGCACGCGTCCGCTGGCATTGATGCGGGGACCTATCTTGAAGATAATGTCGCTCATGGTAATCTCGCGTCCGCTGAGGCCACAGATCTCGATGATAGACTTCAGACCCACCGATGGGTTTTGATTCAGTTGCTTTAGTCCGTGGAATGCCAAGATGCGGTTCTCGCCCGTGACAGGCACTATGTCGGCAGCGATACTCACGGCGCAGAATTCCAGTAGTGGAATAAGCTGGGAGAAAGCGATACCGTTGTTCTTCGCGAAGGCCTGCATGAACTTAAAACCTACACCACAGCCACAAAGGTGCTTGAAGGGGTAGGTGGAGTTCGCACGCTTGGGGTTGAGAATGGCAACGGCGCAGGGCAGTTCGTCGTCGGGCACGTGGTGGTCGCAGATGATGAAGTCTATGCCCAGACTCTTTGCATAGGCTATTTCTTCGATAGCCTTGATGCCGCAGTCGAGCACGATAATCAGCTTTACGCCAGCCTGTGCGGCATAGTCGAGTGCCTTGATGCTGATGCCGTATCCCTCTTCGTAGCGATCGGGGATATAGTACTCAATGTTTGAGTAGAATTGCTGCAAGAACTTGTACACCAGTGCGACAGCCGTGCATCCATCTACGTCATAATCGCCATATACCATGATGCGCTCCTTGCGCCCCATGGCGTCGTTCAGACGGTCCACAGCCACGTCCATGTCGTTCATCAGGAACGGGTCTATGAGCTCGCTGAGCATAGGGCGGAAGAACCTCTTGGCTGCCGACTCCGTGCGGATGCCACGCTTGATGAGCAGTTCGGCCAGGATGGGACTCATGTTGATTTTGTCCGCCAGTTCCTTGGCCGCCAACTGTCGTTCAGGCGTAGGTGGTTCGTAATTCCATTTAGAATTCATTATATTGTTTCGTTTTATCTTCGTTTCAGGTGCCATTAGAGCCTATTACGGCAAAATAGCATACAAAGGTAACGATAAAAAACGAAAAAGCGGCATATCCTGCTGAAAAATTACAGAATATGCCGTTTTTTTATTTATTGACTATGTCGGAATCAGATGCCGAGCTTCTTGCGAATGTTCTTGGGGATGGCATTCTTGTTAACGAGGAAGTCCATCGTGTTGGCTGCGATAAAGGTCTTGGTCATGTACCAAACGCCCTTGTAGTCGCCACTCTCACCCCATGAGTTCTTCACCATGTAGTACTCCTTGCCATTCTGGTCCTTGGCCACGCCATAGATCAGCATGCCGTGGTCGTCGGTCAGTTCCCAGTTGTCGAAGCGCTCCTGACGCAGCTCCTGTGTAGGAGTGATCTCAGGCACGTTGCAACCCAGCGAGTCGATGAGGTTGCGCTTCTTAGCAGCAGTCATTTTCAACCAGCGAGCCATGTCGCTACCAGCCAGACTCTCAGTCTTCTTGGTGTCGATGGCGTAGGCGAGTCCCTGACGTGTGAATCCGTCCTCAGACACGTCGCCGCCCCATGCTACGGTGTAACCCTTCTCGATGGCGTTGTCGATGACCTGCATCATCTCGTCCATAGGCAGGTTGTAGCTCAGAGGGAAGCGCCAATTGTCCTGCACCTCTACGGCAAAACCTGTGTAGAAGGGGTGATGTGTGTAGGAGGTGATGCTTACATAGTCGTCCAGGTTGATGCCCAGGCTTGCCATGAAGCTCTTTGGTGTGTACTTCTTGCCCTCGTAGGTGAACTCCTTGGGGCACTCGCCCAGGTAAGCGTCGAGGATGCCCTGCAGTCCCACCTTCCATTGGTTGGAAATCTTCTTGGCGTCGCTTTTGGCGATAGCAGCCACGTAGGGCTCGAGGAGTGAGAAGAACTCGTTAAAGTTGTTCAGCGAGTCACCATAGAGTGAACCGGGGAAAGGCATAGCGCCCTCGGGCACGATACCCCATGTCTTCATGGTTGCCAGCACGTCCTCGGCAGAACCGCCCTGTGAGAACTGGCAGTCGCCGTGGTAGCGTACCACCTGAATGGCACGGTCCATGTAAGTCTTGTTGGCCACGAAGCTCTCGCAGAGGTCATAGGTCTTGCCAGTGGCTTTCAGAATCTCCGACTCGAAGAACGAGATAGTGGAGTAGTCCCAGCAGGTACCACTACGATTCTGGTCCTTTACGCTGGTGATAGGGTTCTCTTTGATGGTTGTGAATACAGGCTTGTTGCTCTTGGTAGAGTCTTTCTCTTCAGCCTGTGCGCCCAGGGCTAACATAGCCAATAGGGCGATTGATAGTAATTTCTTCATTCTCAATTAGTTATTATTCATAAATGATTCTAATTCTTTAGGGTGATAAGGGATGCGTTTTGTCCCTAAGAAACGACAGCCGTCCTTCGTTATCAGGATGTCGTCCTCGATGCGGATGCCTCCGAAATCCTTGTACTGTTCCAGCAGCTCGAAGTTGAGGAACTCCTTGCAATGGCCCTCGCTTTTCCACAGGTCGATGAGGTGGGGGATGAAGTAGATGCCCGGCTCGTCGGTTACCACGAAACCTTCCTCTAGGCGACGACCCATGCGCAGACAGTTGGTGCCGAACTGCTCTAGGTTAGGACGCGTCTCCTCGTCGAAACCTACATATATCTGTCCCAGTCCTTCCATGTCGTGAACGTCCATACCCATCATGTGTCCCAGTCCGTGAGGCAGGAACATGGCATGTGCGCCAGCACGTACGGCCTCCTCGGTATCGCCCTTCATCAGTCCCAGCTCTTTCAGTCGCTCGGTCATCAGTCGGCACACGGCAAAGTGTACATCCTGATACTTCACGCCAGGCTTGGCCACCTCGAGAACATAGTCGTGGCAGGCTTCTACGATAGAGTATATCTCCAACTGCTTCTGCGTGAACTTACCATTGACGGGCATCGTGCGGGTATTGTCCGAACAGTAGTCGTCCAGTTCGCAACCAGCATCGCAAAGGGCCAGTCGTCCAGCCTCCAACTTAGCGTCGCTGGGGTTGCCGTGCATGATCTCTCCGTGTTGTGAGAAGATGGTGGCAAAGCTGACACCCTGAGCTAGACTGCGAGCGATGCCGTCCACCTGTCCGCCTATGAAGCGCTCGGTGACACCCGGTTTTATCAGCAACTGGGCTGTGGTATGCATGGCATAGCCCACGTCGCAGGCACGCTCTATAGCCTCTATCTCCTGTGGCTCCTTGGTAGAGCGCATCTTTACCACGGCCTTGATGAGTGGCAGCGAGGCAGCCTCCTTCTGCTTCGAGGGATGAATGCCCAGCAGGTCCATGATCTGTATCTTCGTGTCGTGACGATAGGGAGGCAGGAAGTGAACAACCCCTCCTTCAGCCCCCGAGGGGACTACTTTAGCTTTTGCGGCAATAAGGTCCTTCAGTTTCGCCAAGGGTGCTGTCTTGCTGACGCCCACCTCTGCGGCAAGGTCTGCCACGCTGGGTGTATAGCCCATCCACACGATGTCCTCCACGTCGATGTCGTCGCCGAAGAGCCATTCCTCGTCGTTGTCTATGTCTATGACACCTACCAGTCCGTCGCGATGCTGTCCGAAGTAGTAGATAAACGAAGAGTCCTGACGAAACGGAGCATAGCCGTTAGCTGGATAGTTAGCGGGTGAATCGTTGTTACCGAAAAGTATGACTAAGCCGTTCCCAACCAGCTTCTTAAGTTCCGCCCTTCGGCGGATATATGTGTCTCTCTTAAACATATTAGTGCAAATTTCCTGCAAAGTTACGCATTATTTATTAAATTGTGGAGAAATCAATGTGAAAAAACGAAAAAATGTGTACCTTTGCATGCAGAACGTATGGATTGTTTAGGGAAAGACACGGGATTAGTGCTCGAAGGAGGCGGCATGCGTGGCGTCTTCACGAGTGGTGTGCTCGATGCATTGATGAAGCACGACTTCCGTTTTCCCTATGTGGTGGCAGTTTCGGCAGGTGCCTGCAACGGGCTCAGTTACATGAGCAATCAGCCACGCAGGGCGCGCTTCTCCAATATCGACATGTTGAAGAAGTATGGCTATATCTCGCTGAAGAGCCTCGTTGTCGATGGTACTATCTTCAATCCCGAGGTGCTCTACGAGCGTTTCCCCAACGAGATTATCCCGTTCGACTACGCGACTTACAGTAGCAATCCTGCTGTTTTCGAGTCGGTGACCACCAATTGTCTCACGGGACGTGCCGAGTATCTCAGCGAGCGTTTTGATGCCCAGCGCATCACAGCCATTGCCAAGGCCAGCAGTTCGCTGCCTTATGTAGCTCAGATTACTATGGTCGATGGCGTTCCCATGCTCGATGGCGGTATCGTGGACTCCATCCCCGTGCTGCGCTCGGTGGAGAAGGGCCATCCGTTCAATGTGGTGGTGATGACACGCAACAGAGGCTATCGTTCCTCAGAGCGCGACATGGACCTGCCTAAGATGATCTATCGCGACTATCCCCGTCTGCGTGTGGCTTTGCGCCATCGTGTGAAGGTGTACAATGAGCAGTTGGAGATGGTGGAGCGCATGGAGGACTGGGGCGAGGTGCTGGTCATCCGTCCACAACGACCTATGGAGGTGGGACGCATGTGCCAGGATGTGGAAAAGCTGGAGCGCCTCTATGAAGAGGGCTTCGCCGAGGGAGAGAAATTTGTTAGAAACTATCGATTATAGGATATGAGACACTTAGCGCAGGCTTTGTTCCTGCT
>Ga0265298_10001020_pt1 | contig 41443 bp, 34 predicted proteins | sample AusTroGonzalo_MG_3_FD_193486 | JGI IMG/M metagenome (GOLD analysis project Ga0265298, IMG submission 193486) | Bovine rumen microbial communities from tropical cattle in Woodstock, Queensland, Australia - Gonzalo_01 | ecosystem: Host-associated > Mammals > Digestive system > Stomach > Rumen ... | reverse complement strand
CTACGACCTGGAGACGTGAAGGCTCTTCTGTCCCGGAGCATTTCTTGTGAAAATTAACAAGGAACCGCTTGCAAACAAAGAAATATTACTCATTTATCGGTAGGAGAGACGTGACCTGACACGTCTCGTTCAATTCCCCCGCTAAGTTAGAGGGGGTGCCGCAGAAGCGGCGGGGGCGTGTGTGACACATTCCACAGTCAGTAAACTGACAGCTCCCCTAGCTTAGGGGAGCAGAATACAAGGAGGGTTGCCATGAAAAGATTTTTGATTCTGGTTCTTGTTTTTGCTGCGGTTTTCGCTGTTTCATGCGGCGGCAAGAAAAAAACGCAGGAAGAACAGGAAGAACAGGAAGAACAGGAAGAACACGACTATGTCGAGAAAGTTTCGAAAGAAATCAAGGCAGAGGAAGGCGGGACGCTTGAAAGTTCCGACGGAAAGACTTCGGTCGAGATTCCGGCCGGAGCACTCGGTGAGGACACTGAGATCACGATGACGATTTATGAATCCGAAGGTTACAAGGGAAGTGAAGACGAGGATATCATAACAAAAGTCGTCGAGCTGGAGCCGTCAGGCACGATTTTCAAGAAACCGGTCATTGTCACGATGGCAAGCCGGAAAGAGGTCAAAGAGAAAACAGTCTCGGCGGCTGTTTACAGCGAGTCAGAAGGCGAATGGAGCTATAGCGATCGCGGTGCTTACGTACTTCTTGCCGGAAGAGATGAAGACGGTGCCCCGGTAATTATGACTGCCACAGGTGATCAGGTCATGCTGAACGCGGCAGGAGATCCGATTATGATGGGTGAAAGCGGCGAGCCGATAATGCTTGTTGTGCCGGGAAATCCGATCATGCTCAGGAGAGTCGGAGAGCCGACAATGTTTACGGCAGCCGGAGACCCGATAATGAACTTGGCTGCAGGCGACCCGGTAATGATGATGACCGGTCACTTCACTGCTTTCACTTTTATCGCAATCGACCCGGAAAAAAACAAACCGGTTGAAACGACCGAAGATCACGAAATGTCGGATGAAGATGAAGATGAAGATGAAGATGAAGATGAAGATGAAGAACCCGTTTCTGTTGCGGAATGCGGGAACGGCGTTGTCGAGAAAGGGGAGGAATGCGATGCCGGAGATGACAACGGCAGGTTTTTCTGTGACTACGGTGAAGAGAAGTGTGAACTCTGCTCGCTTTCATGTGAGCTGGAACAGGGCATTGTATCGTACTGCGGCGACGGCTTAATTGATTCCTTGGAGGGAGAAACCTGCGACGACGGCGCAATTTTTAACGGAACTTATGCTCACTGCAATGCTTCGTGCAGCGGTCCGTCCCGTTACTGCGGAGACGGTCATATCGATGAAGATGAGGGCGAAATATGTGACGACGGTACCGACAACCAGGCTTACGGTCACTGCAACGCATGGTGCGACGGTCCCGCTCCTTACTGCGGCGACGGCTCAGTTGATGTCTTGGAAGGAGAAGCGTGCGACGACGGCAACAATGAAGACGGTGACTCCTGCTCGGCTGACTGCCTGACTGTTACAGTTCCATGATGTGAATGCTAAGCGCGGGGCGACGGATAAATATCCTGTCCGTTGTGTCCGTTCTTCTGAATGGTTTTCCTTTTCTTGTCAGATTTCTCCAAAAAAAGTGGAAAAAAAGACTTTTTAGTGTAACATACCCCGGCTTTTTTGGAGACTGTTCGTGGAATATTTCGACATACAGGGCGGCGGAGTCATAAAAGGCGAGATAGTGACTTCCGGCAACAAAAACGAGGCGCTTCCGGTAATTGCGGCGGCTCTTCTTTCGAAAGGAACGGTCATCCTCGACAATGTCCCCGATATTCTCGATGTCAGGAATATGCTTGAAATTGCAAGCGATCTCGGTGTTTCAGTCACGAAAATCAGCAAAAACAAAATTGAGATAAATGCAGCGAATCTTCTGAGAAAACCGCTTGACCGCGATCTCTGCGGAAAGGTGCGTACTTCGGTTCTTTTTGCGGGTCCGCTTCTTGCGAGAAACGGCGAAGTGATCCTTCCTCCTCCGGGTGGAGACGTAATCGGCAGGAGAAGGCTCGACACCCACTTCCTCGGTTTCAGGCAGCTCGGTGCCGACTATACGGTCGAAGGCGAAGGTTACGAGATCCACGCCGAAAAGCTTTCCGGAGCCGATATTTTCCTTGACGAAGCGAGTGTTACAGGTACTGAAAACATCGTCATGGCTGCTGTTCTTGCCGAAGGGCGCACGACAATAATGAATGCCGCGACAGAGCCGCATGTCCAGGGTTTGTGCAACTTCCTCAACAAAATGGGTGCAAAAATAAGCGGTATCGGTTCGAGTACGCTCTGCATCGACGGCGTTTCGTCGCTTTCGGGCTGCACTCATACGATCGGTTTCGACTACATCGAGGCGGGAAGCTACATCGCTCTGGCTGCGATGACCGGCGGCGAACTTATTATTAAGGATTCCGCGCGCGATAATACATTAAGAATGGTGCTCCACACTTTCGGAAAACTCGGGATAAAAACCGAAAAACGTGGAAACGATATTTTTGTTCCGTCTCAGAAAATGGTCGTTGTCAAAGAGATGAACAACGGGATCGCGAAAATCGACGACGGCATCTGGCCTTCGTTCCCGTCCGATCTGATGTCGATCGCGATCGTTGCGGCGACGCAGGCTGAAGGAACGGTGCTTTTCTTTGAAAAAATGTTTGAAAGCAGACTCTTTTTTGTTGACAGGCTCGTCGCGATGGGTGCTCAGATAATTCTGTGCGATCCTCACCGCGTAGTAGTTTCGGGTGCGTCTCAACTTCACGGCGCAAGTCTCGATTCTCCCGATATCCGCGCCGGAATGTCGATGCTTATGGCTGCAGCTGCGGCAAAAGGAAGAAGCAGGATTTACAACGTGCGCCAGATCGACCGCGGATATGAGTCGATTGAGGATAAATTGACAAGAATAGGAATAACAATAGAACGTAAAAATGGTTAAAAATGCAAAGGAATTTTAGCTATATTTTGCATAATTATATGAATATGATATATTTTTTTACAAAATTTCTTGCTTTTTACATTTTTCTTACTATCATCGCCTCCGGATTTGTTATTTTTATTGCGATGGAGTAGGCAATGGCGGAAAACAACCTTAAAAAAATGAGAGAAAGACTTCTTATGAGCAAATCTGAACTCGCAAGGAAGGCGGGCGTTTCGGTTCTTACTATCGACAGGATCGAAAAGAACGGAAAGTGCCGCATGGAAACGAAGAGAAAGATTCTTCTTGCTCTGGGGCTTTCGCTTGATGAAAAACATAAAGTTTTTTCGGATGATGAAGAATAGCCAGAGGAGGCGGAGATGTTTTATAACAAGCAACTGATGGGACTTGACCTCGGGTCTTATCTGATCAAAGCTGCCCAGCTCCAGAAAAAGGGGAAGGGGAAGTATCAGCTTAAAAAGTTCGGGTTCATCCCCATTCCGGTAAACACGATGGTCGACGGCAGCATCATGAACACTTACGAGATGAATGATGCTGTAAAAACGCTTCTCGCAAAGGAGAGATTCAGAGACAAATTCTGCTCGATTGCCGTTGCGGGACACGGTATCATCAACAGAGTCATCAATGTTCCGAAGGTTTCTCAGCAGGAGTTTTACAACGCGCTGAGAGTCGAAGCTGAAACGCATATCCCGCACGACATTAAAGAAATCTACTTCGACGGAATCAAAACCGATATCGTTGAGGACGGTCGCGACAGAGTCATCCTTATCGCAGCAAGAAAAGACCTTATCGGTGACTTCATTCAGGTTGTAAGCGATGCCGGAGTAAAACCGATGTCGGTTGAAATCGACGCGACCGCACTTGCAAACATTTTCGAGCTTAACTACCCGGAAGAAAAGGACAAAACGGTCGCGGTCCTCAATATCGGCGCTTCGAAAACAAATATCGTCGTCATGTCGAACGGCAACGTAAGATTCTTCAGAGACGTTCTGACGGGCGGCAACTTCATCACCGAAGAGATCACGAGAAGGCTTAAAGTCAGCTTCCAGCAGGCAGAGAGCCTTAAATCTGGAACCCACGCGACGGGCGATTCGATTCTTCCGAATCAGGTCGAAGAGATCATCGCTGATGTCGCGAAGAACATGGTTTCCGACATAATGAGAGTTTTTGACTATTATACAAACACGAATCCGGAAGACAGTGTTGCAAAGGTCTTCGTTACTGGCGGAACTACGAAAAGTTTCACCTTCATGCAGGCTCTGCAGTCCACTCTGACTATCCCGGTAGAAAGAATGAACCCGTTCAAAGAGATTATTGTTCCGGGTCAGGTCCTTTCGAGAGAGGAAGTTGAGGATTACAGCCACATTGCGGCACTTAGTCTCGGACTGGCATTACGGAGGATGGACGAACAATGATAAAAATCAATCTGTTACCCGTAAAGGAAGACAAGCTTATCGCTGAAGCGAAAGGTTTCCTTGCAATCTGCGTGATCTCGATTGTTGTCGTCGTTGTTCTCATTGTTTCCAACAGTTCGCTTCTGACTGCAAGAGAGCAGGAGAGCAGGGAACGCATCGCAGAGGCTGATGCGGAGATCGCAAAACTCAAATCGATAATGGGCGAGATCAAAAACCTGAAGGATAAGAAGGCTAAACTTCAGGAAAAAATGGATATGATCATCAAGCTGCAGGAACAGAACATCGGTCCTGTCAGGGTTCTTGACGAGCTTTCGTTGAAACTTCCGTCGAACAAGATCTGGGCAGACAAGCTCACGATCAAGGGCAATAAACTTGATCTTGACGGAAAAACCTTGGAAAATCAGGAAGTTGCAAACTTCATGAAACAGCTTGAAAATTCCCTTTTCTTTTCGAACATCAACCTGAAAAAGGTTACGAAAGACAAGGCGGTTCAGGGTGTTACGGTGCTTTCCTACGGTTTGAACACAACGGTTCACTTCGCAGGAAGACAGGAACAGCCGCAGCAGCCGGCAAAACCTGCAGAACAGCAGGTTGGGTCGGAAGCTCAGACAGGTGCTAATCAATAGGGAGGAGTGAATATGAAATCCTTGCTGGTAAATATCGGAAAATTAAAGCCGGCATACAGGTACGGAGGATTGCTTCTTGTTCTTGTCGTCATCATCGCGGTTTACTATGTTACTGTTTACATGCCGCATGTCGACACGATGGAATCGCTTTACCGCGAATTCAATTCCAAGAAGGCTGAGTTCTCCAAAATGGTAGTGCTGGTTCGTGACAGAGGGCAGTTCATGGAAGAAGTCGAAGCTCTCGACAGAGACCTGAAAGTTGCCATCAGTATGCTTCCGGACAAAAAAGAGATCCCGTCTCTTCTTAAAAAGCTCTCCGACGAAGCCGAAAAGTTCGGTCTTGAGGTTTATTACTTCGAGCCGCTGGCTGAGAGGAAAAAGGAGTTCTACGCGGAAGTTCCCGTTTCGATGAAGGTCAAGGGAAGTTTCCACGAAGTTCTCGGCTTCTTCGACAGCGTGAACAAACTTGCACGTATTGTCAATGTCAGCGACCTTGAAATGAAGGTCATAAATGACAATGCGGCTAAAAAGGACAACAACAAGAAGAGCAAAGTTTCTACTTCTTTCGGTGGTTTCCATCCGAACAAGACCGCGCTCGACATAACTTTCAGGGCGACGACTTACCGTTTCCTTTCGTCTGCTGAAATGGGTGGAGGTCAGAATGCAAAGAAAAAATAAGATCAATATTTTTGTATGGGTATCATGTTTGATCCTTGCCTCGATCCTTGCAGGCTGTGCAAACGAATATCAGATCGAGCCTTACGACTACAAAGCCGAATATGAAAGGGTCAGCAAGACCAAATCGAGTGAAAACAAGACTAAAAAAGAGATCGACATCACCGATATCGCGCAGAGAAGGTCGAATTACCGCTACTCCGCAGTCGGTAAAAAAGATCCTTTCAGAAACTATTTCGGCGATATGGCGAGCCTCAACAAAGAGAAAAAAATCGTCAGCGAGCTTCAGAATTTCGATGTCACTGATCTCAGACTTTCTGCTATAATTTACGGTATAACCGATCCTAAGGCTGTCGTAATCGCGCCTGACGGAAAAAGCTACATCGTCAAAAACGGCAGCTTTATCGGCAAAAACTGGGGAAAGATCAGCAGGATTCTGCCGGACAAGCTCGAAATCGTCGAGACGTATAAAGATCCGCTCGGAAGAAAGATTATAAATAAGCTCTACCTTGAGCTTCCTGTAAAATCGCCTCTCAAAGAGTCCGACGAGCCGGATGACGCTGCTGAATTTAACAACGGCGGCGAACAAGAGAAAGGAAAAGAAAATTTGAATAACTAATGGAACGGAGATTGTAATGAAAAGTCTCAGGTTATCATTTGTTCTTGTTTTGGTTTTTTCGGTCGTAACGGTTTTCGCTGTTGCACAGAACAAGAATGATTCACTGTCCGTCGAACAGAACGGAAACAGCGTAGTAGTTTCCGAAAATTTTGACGGAACTTACTTTAAACTCAATTCCGACAGCGTTGAAATCATCGGTCTCGGAGAAGCTGCTGAAGGAACTGCTGAGCAGGGAACCGTCAACGGCAAAAAAGCTGCTCACCTCAAAATCGATGCGGACGAGGGCAACGTTCTTTTTGAATCGCTTGCATCGGGCATGACTTCCGTAAAAACAGGCGATTTCGACAGCCTCGTTTCGATGTCGGAAGAGAAAGAGCTCAAAAACAGCCGCGTCACGATGAATTCGAAGTCTGGAAATATCAGTTTTGCTTTCACCGAGCAGCCTGAAAAAGTCAGATTCTTCACGCTTAAAGGTCCGGACAGGCTCGTTTTCGATTTTATCGGCATCAAAGGTTCGATGAAATCTGCAAAAGGTGCGAGAAGCGCAAACCATCCGGCAGGATACCGTGTCGTTATCGAAAAGGAGATCCCGCAATACTTCACGATCAGCCGCTCGAAAATCTATGCTTTCGGAACAGAAGGTAAAAAGATGTTCGCAGCTTTCAAAAACCAGCCTGCTGAAACGGCTGTAGCTGCTGCGGAACCTGAAAAGGCTGAGGAGATTCCGGTTGTTGAAGACAGAACCGAGATCAAAGGTCTTGCTTTCATCGGTGAAGAACCCGAAATCCTTAAAGTAAAGGCTGACAAAAAACTCGAAATCAGCAGAAATGTAAACGGTCAGACGATAGAGATCACTGTTAAAAACGCTTTCATCGCGAAAGACAAAGAGCAGGTCATTGACGCGACTTCGCTTACCGGCCCGGTTGCGGAACTTGCAGTCTACAATGAAAAGGAAAACGTAAAGATCATCGCGAAGATGAAATCTGCTAAACATGATCTCAAAATCGAAGAATCTGAGCATGGCAGTGATTTCGTTTTCAATTCGGCTGCTGAAAAAGTTCAGGGCGTAGCAGGTTACTCCGAAGCGCAGATCGTCAGACTTCCGCAGGCTGCAGTTGCTCAGGAAGAAGGCGGTGAAGAAGAAAAAGGCGGCGCTGTAAACATGGAAGAAGAACCTGTTCAGTACACCGGCAAAAAGATCAACCTCGATTTCAAAGAAGTCGACATCCTTGATATCCTTCGTCTTATGTCTGATATCAGCAAGCTCAACATCATTGCCGGCGACGACGTAAAAGGAACCGTCACGGTAAGACTTGTCGATATTCCCTGGGACGAAGCTCTTGACGTTATCCTCAAGAGTAAATCGCTCGGCAAAGAGAGATTCGGCAACATCATCAGAGTTGCTACGATCAGAACGATGCAGCGAGAGAAAGAGGAAGAACTTGCAAAGAAGAACGCGCAGAAGAAACTGGAACCTGTAAAAGTAAGACTTGTTCCTGTAAACTACGCGATGGCCGACAAACTTGTTCCGCAGATCAAAGAGCTCCTTACCGACAGAGGTACGGTCAGCTACGATCAGAGAACGAATGTCCTTATCGTAAAGGATGTTGAAGAAATCCTTGACAAGTCGGAACAGTTGGTCGATTACCTTGATACGCAGACACCTCAGGTCCTTATCGAAGCAAGAATCGTCGAGGCTACTTCGACGGCTGCTCTCGGTCTTGGTATCCAGTGGGGAACCAATCATACTTATACTGATGCGAACGGTCATCCGACCAACGCGATTTTTCCGTACAACCTCGGTGTAGGTGCAAACGTTGCTGTTCCCGGCCCGGCAGATCCGACAGGAGCTCTTGGTTTCACGTTCGGCAGTGTCGGCATGATCAACGACCTCAACCTTACTTTGAACGTCATGGAATCTGACGGTAAGATCAAGATCGTAAGTTCTCCGAAAGTTGCAACACTTGACAACAAGGAAGCTATGATCCAGCAAGGTACCAGTATTCCTATCACGACGAGAGGTACGGGCGGCGATGTTACGACGAAATACGTTGATGCCAGCCTTATCCTCAAGACCACGCCGCACATCACGGCTGACGGTTCGATCCTTCTGAACATCGAAATCAACAAGAGCGAACCCGACTGGTCGAATTCGAACTACTTGGGCGAACCTTCGATCATCAAGAAAGAAGCTAAGACTGAAATTTTGATAAAGAGCGGTGACACGGTCGTTATCGGCGGTGTTTATACCAACCTTACTTCCAAAACAAAAAGGTATGTTCCGCTTCTCGGAAAAATTCCGGTACTCGGCTGGCTCTTCAAATCGGAAGAGAGCAGAGTTGAAAGAAGCGAACTCTTGATTTTCCTTACTCCGAGAATCATGAATAAGGTAAAATCATCGATTCCTTTGAAAACAAGTGAAGAGTAATGCAGTTCGTTTCTGCCGGTGAATCCCACGGTTCGGAGCTTGTTGCCGTTCTCAGCGGATTTCCGGCGGGTGTCAGGTTTGACAGTGTTCTTTTTGAGAATGATTTAAGGAGACGCCGTTCAGGGCTTGGCCGCTCGGAGAGGCTCGATGTCGAAAAAGACGATGTCAGGGTCGTTTCCGGAGTCGCAGCCAGTGTCACGACAGGCGCTCCAATAGCTTTCCTGCTGAAAAATGCAGCGGAAGGCACGCTCATTGAAAACGGAGTAATTGATAAAGGGTTTCCGAGACCGGGACATGCGGATTACAGCACGTTCAGGAAATTCGGATATGACAACATTTCGATCGGTGCGGAGCGTTCCAGCGCCAGGGAGACGGCTTTAAGAGTCGCTGCCGGTGCTTTGTGCAGGATGTTCCTTGCTGAAATGAATGTAGACATAACTTCCGAAATTCTTGAAATCGGCGGAGTTCCTTACTGCGACTTCGATGCTGAAAAGGCGCTTGCCGACAAGGCAAACGGTACTTACGGCGGAGTTCTGAAAGTCGTTGTTTCAGGAATTCCTGCTGGGTTGGGTTCAAATGTCCAGTGGTCAGATCACTTGGATTCTCGGCTCGCGGCGGCATTGATTTCGATTCCGTCGGTGAAAGGTGTTTATTTCGGGGAGGCGGAACTTCACAGGATGAGAGGAAAAAACGCAGCGGATGCTTTCTGCGGAAGGCACGGCGAACGCGCTTCAAACAGATGCGGCGGGATCGAAGGCGGCATTTCAAACGGTATGCCTCTGGTTGCGACGCTCTATTTCAAGCCGATTCCTACTCAGCCTTTTGAAGTTGAATCGGTTTCGCCGGTTAGCGGCAGGACCGGAAAGTGTCAGCCCGGAATGAACGATCTCTGGTGCATCGAACGCGCCGGAGTCATCGCCGAAAGTATGGCGGCTTTGATTGTCGCGGATGCTTTCTGCGAGAAGTTCGGGTCGGACAATCTGAGTGATATCAAGTCGGCTTACGCAGCTTATCTGGAGAAGATGAAATGAGGCGGCTCGGTTTGATCGGGTTTTCGGGAAGCGGAAAAAGTTCGATAGCCTCCATTGCTGCGAAAAGCGGTTTCAAGGCGGTCGATTCGGATGTTCTGATCGAAAAGAAAATTCCGAATGCGGCAGAGATGCTTGAAAACGGCAGGGAAGAGGATTTCAGAACGCTTGAAACTTCGGTGATAAGCGGGATCCTGAAGTCCGATTTCGATTTTGCGGCTTTCGGCGGAGGCGTTCACTTTGCCCATCCTGCATGGAGAGAGATATATCAAAGCGGTTTTAAGCTGGTTTATCTGAGAAGTTCCTTCGAAAATCTCATCGGGAGATTTGAGGAGAGACCTCTCTATAAAAAACTGGGGCGAGGAGATTATGAAAAGCTCTTTCTTGCGAGACGGGAGCTTTACGAGAAGGCTGCGGCGTTTGTTGTTGATACCGACGGGCGCGGTTTGAGTGAAATCTGGTCGGAGATTGAGGAGATATGGAACTCACTTTTTCTGTAACGCACACTACAAAAGTCGGATTCGCAAAGTCTTTTGCGGATTTTGCCGGCTCTCTCGGGCATGACTGCTGCTTTTTGATCGACAGATCGCTTGAAAGTCTGGCAGGATCGCTCCCGAATGATCGGCTTTTCTACATTGACGGCGAAAAAGAGAAGGATCTGAACCACGTCGAAAGCTGTCTGGAATGGCTGATAGACCTAAACGCGGGACGCAGAACGACTCTTGTTGCGGTCGGCGGCGGTGCTACAACTGATTTTGCGGCGTTTACGGCTTCGGTCTACAAGCGCGGGATGAGGCTGGTTCTTGTTCCGACAACGCTTCTTTCGGCTGTGGACAGTTCGATAGGCGGAAAAACGGCAGTGAATTTTGTTGCTAAAAACACTGTCGGCACTTTCTATCCGGCTGATGAAGTCGTGATCATGGAGGAGTTTTTCAAAACTCTTACTCCGCAGCAGGTCGCGTCGGGAAAGGCAGAGATCATCAAGCTCGCTTTGATAAAAGGCGGAAAACTTGCCGATATGGTTTTTGCGGCTGACGATCTGCTTTCGGAAGAGGCGATAACGCTTGCGATACTCGGTAAATACGAGATCGTTAGTGCCGATTTTACGGATACCCTTGAAAAAAGAATTGTTTTGAACTGGGGGCACACCTTCGGTCATGCGATAGAGATTTATTACGCTCTGCCGCACGGCATGGCTGTTGCCGCCGGTATGGTTCTTGTGCAGGAATGGGCCGAAACCGTCGGTGCAGGCGAGGTCTTTCCGGCTAAAGAACTTGAAAAATTGCTGCAAAAACACGGAGTAAAAAACGATTTGCAGAAATATAGAGACGAAAACAAATGGCGTAAATTTATAATGTTGGATAAAAAGAGGAATTTGGACAGAATTTCTATGGTTTACCTGAAAAAAACGGGTGTTCCCGGGATAATTTACAGGAATTCTAATGACATATTGAGAGATTTGGAGGAATTAAGATGAGAAAGTTTTTCATTCTTACCCTGATGGTTGCTTGTTTAATGATGGTTTCTTGCGTCGAAAGGCGTAACAGAGTCATCCTTGAAAAATTCGTTCCCATTTCGGAGGAAGATGACTGCGCGGTAAAAGTCGGCGGCGACAAGTATTACACCGAAGGCAAAATCGACCTTGCGTTCAACTTCGATTACAAACTTGCTTTCCAGATGACTAACTACATTCCGGCAAGTAGCGGCGGCAATACCGACCTGACCACTTCCGAGGCGAACTATTTCTATGCTGAAGAAGCTGAAATAGAATATGAGTGGGATCCGAAACCCCAGGCTGACGGAAGAAAGCTTTCGCTTGATCAGAATCTCTGGAACAAGAAGAAAAGAGAATCTGTTCACGGGATCGTTATCTCTCCGGACGGAGGTCAGGCTGCAGGCTGGATTCATATTTTTGAAGAGGCTCAGGCTAAAAACCTTCTTGAGCATGTCAACGATATCGACTGGATCGCAAGTCCGCTCATTGTCAAAGTCAGAATCATCGGCGAACTCGCAGACGGTACGACTGTAAAGACGAATAAGGTCAACTTCAACATCATCCCGACTTTCGGAACAACGATCCAGATGGGTTCTGTATACCTTGTTCCTGACGGCGGTTTCCAGGATACGACTGATGCGAACGGCAAGAAAGTTTCCGCTGCTAAGCAGGAATACGATACGATCATGGCACAGTGCGCTTTCCAGAATTCGGTTGTCGGCGGATGTTTCTCCGGTCAGGATTTCTCCCAGATCAACTGCTATGCAAAAGAAACAGGTTCGTGGGAAGCATGGGAAAAATATATCACCGATACTTACAGCGGAACTTATATTCCCGGATATGAGGCTGCAGGCGTAGTTGAACTTATTTTCAATACCTTCAAAAAGGATGCTTCGGAAACAGGCTACTATGTATGCTGTCCGGGTTCGGCTCCTGAAGCTCCGGAAGAAGAGGAAGACGACGCTAATGCTGCTTCCGGCTCAGGCGGAGAATAGTAATCTCTGAATCCGTTCCGTTCCTTTCTTTTTTCATTTTTTTTCTGAATTTCAAAAAGTTTCCCTTAAAAAGTGATTTTTAGATAAATTTCCTTATTATATGCCGTTTTTTTTGTTTCGGTTCTTGATTTTTGGAGGAAAAATGGGACTTATTCACTTGAAAGATGTCGTAACATTGGGCAATGTCGCTATCGGTTTTCTTTCCGCTATTCTGGCCATAGAAGGCGATATCCAGCAGGCGTGCTATCTGGTAATGGCTGCATACGTTCTTGATTTCTGTGACGGGATCGTCGCAAGGATCACGAGAATGAGCAACGACTTCGGAAAAGAACTCGACCTTATAGCCGACCACGTGACTTACGCTGTCTGTCCCGCGTTCGTAGTCTATGCTTTCTACAGGATTCCGGACGGCGGTTTTCTGAACGCGCTCGTTGCTTACTGCATGGGCATGGTCCCGCTTGTTTTCGGCTGCATCAGGCATGCAAGGAACGAGGTCTACGACATTGATTTCCCGCGCTTTTTCCTTGGCACTCCGCGTCCGGTCTCGGCTTTCTATCTGATGAGCCTTATCGGTGCAGGAACGCACATCAGCAAGTATCTTCCGGCTGAATATCTTCCGGTCTACAAATATTTCCTTATCCCGATTTTCATCTGGATAGGCTGGAACAACCTTTCATTCAGACCGTTCGTAAGCCATCACGGACGCATATTCAACAAAAGATTTAAATTTTTTATGAGCGTCGCTGTCCTGATGCTTGTCGCAAGCGGCGTGGCTACGGCTGTTACCGGCGAGCCATGGGTCCTTGACTGTCTTCTTTTCCATATGCTTGTATACACGTTCTTGTCTCCGGTCTGCTTCGACAAAGGCGATCTTGACGGATACAAGGAATACGTTATGGCGAAAAAGGCGGAAATCGCGAAAGATATGCAACCTAAAGCTTAGAGGCGAACATGATAAAACAGGGCGTTATCCTTGCAAGCGGTCTTGGCAGCAGGCTCAACAGCGAAGGGCGGAACGAGCCGAAACCGCTTATGCCTGTCGGCGGAATGGCTCTGATCGAGCGTGTGATCACGCTTATGCAGTCTGTGGGCATCGAAAAGATCGTTGTCGTTATAGGTTACCGCGGCGACCAGATCAGGGAATACATCGCAAAGAACAATATTCAGGGCGTCGTTTTTGCGGAGAATACCGAATACAACAAGAAAAACGGCATTTCGCTGCTTCGCGCTCATGATTGTCTTGATGACGCTCCGTTCATGCTTTCGATGTCGGACCACATTTTTTCCAATGATTTTTTCGCCGGTTTTCTGGAAAAGGCGGAGCCGGAACTTGAAAAATACGATGTTGTTCTTTCGGTCGACAGAAACATCGAAGGTGTTTTCGATCTTGACGACGCGACTAAGGTCGTTACCGAAAACGGTGAAATCACGACGATAGGTAAGGAGCTTCCTTCATACGATGCCGTAGATACGGGGCTTTTCCTCTGCAAACCGGCAGTTTTTCCGATGCTTCAGGAGATCTACGATACAAAGGGCGACGTTTCCATTTCTGACGTTATGGGGATGGAGGCGCGTGAAAGAAAGTTTGCGTGCGCAGAAATGACCGGACATCTCTGGCAGGATGTAGATACTCCTTCGATGAAGAACGAGGCAGAGGAGCGCCTTGTCGACAACTATCTCAGGCACGACGGTTCGTTCGGCTTCTTTTCAAACAGACTTTTCTCCAAAATTGCGAAAGAGGCGGTGCTGCGTTGTTTCGAGCATGAGCATTTCGACTGGAATATGCTGAATACGATCGTGTTTATCGTCGCTCTTCTGTTTACGGCAGTCGCTCTTTTCGCCGATATGCCGCAGCTTTCCATTATTCCGCTTTTTCTCGAAACTTTTCTTTTTTATATCGGCAAAATCAGGAACAACGTCAGAACTGTTCCGGTTAAAAACGAAAATTTCATTTTTTCGTGGAGATTCAGTTTCATACTTGCAGTCCTTCCCGTTGTTTTAGGCACCTGCGGAACGCTTATAGTCGCTCTACCGCTTGTCATTGTGATGTTCGCGATCTCTCTTTCTCCGGCTATGGTGCAGCGTCTCGAACTGCCGCAGATCCCTGAAAATATCGCGTCTACCTGGCTTTCTCCCTCTCTTTTCTGGATCGTTTATGCCGCAAGCGTGCTTCTTCTTCCTTTCTGGTTTGCCGGATTCGTTCCTTTCGTCTATTTTTTGTTTTCGCCTTTTTCAGGTGAAAAGAGGGCTTGATGGAACTCAAAAAGCGCGCACCTAAGGATTTTTCGATCGACATAAGTTCGCTCGTCGACGTTCTTTTCACGCTTCTCATATTCTTTTCCCTCACAAGTACCTTTGTGAAGGAATCGGGACTCAAAGTCGATCTTCCTAAGGCTTCTTCCGACACGCCGATAGTCTCAGCTGAAAAGTTCGAGATCGCCATAAGTGCCGACGGCAGGGTCGCTCTGGGCGGGACGGAGGTCTCTTCAAATGAGGAAATAGAAGAATTTCTTTCAAAATTTGACACGGATATGCGTTTAAAATATGTTATCGTCATCAAAGCCGACGTGACTACTCCGCACGGAAGGGTCACAGAGGTCCTTGACATACTGAAATCTTTGAAATTTGAAAATATAGCTGTTGCAACGAGGGCGAAAAAATGAAGAAAAGACCTGTTATTTTTATTCTTGGAGCAATCTTTCTGGTTGTTTCGTCCTATATCATTTACGATATAGGCGTTTCTTACGGTGAATTTGACAATAATCGTAACAAAATCAGGACGATAGAAGAAAAACAGCAAGTTATAAATCAAAAAGCGAATACTCTGCACTACAAGAAGGACCGTTTCGTAAAGGATCCGAGAGCTGCAGAAGAGCTTCTCCGACTGAAGTACAAGATGATGCCCGACAATCAGTTTAAAATCAAACAGACGCCAGAAAAATGACATCTTTATTAGAATTCCGTTTCATCGGTCACATTCTGACCTTTTTGTTTTCCCTCGTTTCGATTTATTTGAAAGACAACTTTGAAAACAATATTCCGTTTCTCGTCATCTGGTGGAGTGTTTTCGTTTTGATAGTTGTTTACATCCGTCTTGTTGAAAAGAAGAAGATTTACTGGCCGCTTTTTCTTCTTCCGCCGTTTGTTCTTTCGGGCGGAGTCTGCGGAAGTCCGGTCCTTCCTCTGATTTTTCTCGCTCTGCCGCTGATCCTGCAGAAAAGCGACGATATTTCCTATATCGTTTTTGCTTCGATATCATTTGTTCTGATGATATACAGCGGAAATCTTTCAGACATATCCGTTTTCATAACTTACGTCCTTTTCGTTCTTGCATCCATAGGTGTCTGGGTTTTTATGAGAAAGGGCTTTTCCTTCTTTTTTGAAGACCGTCCCGCAGCTCCTCTTGCTTCAAGGGCGCCTGTGAGTACTCCGCTTGTCACCGATCCTTTCAGACCGTTGAAGAACTATCTCGTCCGCACGAAAAATTTCGACGGAAGACCTGTTTCGGTGCGTCTTGTAGAACTCCTTCCGGGTGGAATGGCGAAAATATACGACACTGCTAACGAATTCGAGCAGAAAGGTCTTCTGTTCAGAGCAGTGCACGATAAAACCGATGTCGCTGCAAGCGCTCTCCTCGATGAAAGCGAAAACATACCGATGATGCCCGAATACAATTTCAGAATATACTATCCCGTTTCGCTGGTCGATTACGATGACATTTCGCTTTTCGAACCTGAATATGTCGTCGTTATTGATACGGATAACAGGGGCAGGAGCAGCAGGGACGAGCTCATCAGGAAGTTCTCCGAAATAAAAAACGATGTCATAGAACAGCTGAGACAGTCCGAAACATTCAGCCACATTGCGGTGGAAAAACAGAAAAACGCAACGCTTTATCAGGCTACTTCGGATATAGTCGATTCTTTCGATCACGATGAGCTTCTAAAGGCTGCGGCGCTTGCGATATTCAATCTTGCACCCGAAGCGAGTGCTGTTTTCGTCGCGAGAAAGAGTGATGACAACGTTTTCTTGGGTTACTCTTTTTCAGTTCAGGAATCGGCGAAAGGAAAGCCTAAACTTGAAATGTCCGATATCTGCGATGCTGTTACTGCAGAAATGAGGGATCCGCAGTCGGTCCATGCAATGATGGTCAGCGGAAAGATGGACGATTACTATGAAGCGACCGACGTTAACAAACGCAAGACAAAACCTTTGTTTCCGGATGAATTTGACGATCTTAACAAAAAAAGCTGCATTATGGTCCGCAGCATGACCTTTAAAAACGATGTCAAAGGGACGATTTCAGTTCTTACCGACACAGTGAAGGATTTTGAGGAACTCAAAAAGCATCTGGAATCGGTCAGAATGATAGCCAAAGTCGTTACTTCGGCACTCAACAACATCGAAATGTTCCAGAAAATGGAGGAACTTTCCAATGTCGACGGTCTGACCGGTCTTTACAACAGGCGCTGCTTCAACAATATGCTCGAGCAGAAGATCGGCGAGGCGAGCAGGATGAAAGTCCAGCTTTCGACGATAATGCTCGATATAGACCATTTTAAGAACGTCAACGATACATACGGTCACAAAGCCGGCGACGATGTTATCCGCTTCATATCGAGAACGATCAAAAATTCCGTACGCAAAGTCGATTTCGCGGCACGTTACGGCGGAGAGGAATTCGTTATACTGCTTTACAACGCATCCATCGAAGATGCGGCAAGCATCGCCGAAAAAATCAGAATGATAGTGCGCGATTCATCTGTCAACGCTGACGGTGTCCACCTTAACGTAACGATTTCATTGGGTGTTTCCTCTTATCCGCTTCCTTCGATGAGCTCGGAAGATCTTATAAAGAATGCCGATACAGCTCTCTATTATTCAAAAGAACACGGCCGCAACAAAGTTTCTGTTTACAACAGCGACATGGAAGAAAGGGCCGGGGAAGAGGAATAATTTCCGTTTATTTTCCGTCAACTGAGAACGATTCTCTGTGAAGTGAATTGTCTGATTCTGTGTTTACCGATATTTTGAGTTCTTTTTTGAGTTTGTCGAGTTCGTCGGAATACTTCTGTTCAAGCGCGAAAATCGTCTCAGGATGCGCTTTTACGGTAACGACTCTGCTTCCGTAAAGTTTTACGTGTTTTTTGATTTCACGGAAAATCTGGAACGTTACGGTCTCACGCGAACGGATTATGCCGTTTCCGCTGCAGTACGGGCACGGTTCTGTGAGCGACGAGATGTTGCTTTCAGTCGTTCTTTTTCGCGTTATCTGGATGAGTCCGAGGCGCGTGAAGTAGAAAACGGTGCACTTCGCAGGATCTTTCTCAAGCTCTTTTTCGAGTTTGGCGATAACTTTTTTCTTGTTTGCCTGATTACGCATATCGATGAAGTCGACGACGATTATTCCCGCCAAATTCCTGAGTCTCAGGTGGTATGCGATCTCTTCCGCCGCTTCGCAGTTCGTTTTGACGACGGTGCTTTCAAGGTCTCCTTTCCCGACGAATTTGCCGGTGTTGACATCTATGACAGTAAGTGCCTCGGTCTGTTCGACGATCAGGAAACCGCCGCTTTTGAGCCAGATTTTTTTCTTTACCAGTTTGGTTACTTCTGGTTCGATCGAATAGTAGTCGAAAATCGGGTAGGGCAGGTCGTAGAATTTTACTTTGTCGTCTGGATTTTCACCGTAGAAAGCGAAGTAGTCGCGCACCGCCTTCTCGTCGTTTTTGTTGTCGACGACTATCTCCGAAAGTTCGTCCATTCCGGTATTCTGCACGAAATCAAGCATCGGATCGAGTGCCGGTTCTATGAGAGCCGTTCCTTTGCCTTTCTGAAATGTGTTCTGAATCGAAAGCCACTTTTTTATCAGGAAAACGACCTCTTTTTCGATGGTCTTGAGGTCTGTTTCTGCCGCGAGAGTCCTGAGGATTATACCGTAACCCTTTTTTAGCACCTTCTGACCGAACTCCTTGAGTTCGTCGCGCTTTTCGCGGTCGTTTATCCTGCGGCTGACACCGATATGTGTGATCGTCGGCAGCAGTACGCAGTATCTTCCGGCAAGCGAAATGTGAGTCGTGAGCTTTGCACCTTTCTGTCCGATAGGTTCTTTTACGACCTGAACGAGAATGCGGTTGCCTTCTTTCGCGTATTCGGTGATGTCTGTGCGTTTGTGCGGTTCAACCGGCGTTTCCGCGGTCGTCTCTCCGTCCTGTTCCTCGATCTCGTCATCGTCGCTTTCTAAATTCTTCTGAAACTCTTCGTAGGTTATATTGAGTTTCAGGTCGTTCGCGTGGATGAATCCGGTTCTCGTGCCGCCGAATTCCACGAACGCAGACTGCATTCCCGGCAGTACGCGGCGGATTATGCCTGAGTAGATGTTTGAAAGACAGCTGCCTTCCTCCGAGTGCATGACGTGGAGTTCCACGAGTTTTCTGTCTTCAAGTATGGCGATTCTTTTTTCGCCGTAAGTGTTGTTTACGATTATCTGTCTGTTCATTGTTTTTAAGATACTGTTATCGGACGTTTCTGTTTCATCGGGGTGATTTTCATCGGACTCTCGATTTTTTTGATGTCAGCGATGATCTCGTCTTCCAGATTGGGCTTGAGGTGGAACGTGTGGATGCTGCACGGATGGTTTATTTTGGCAAGTTCTCCTGCAAGCTGCGAAGGTGTCAGATGTTTCGATGCAGTTGCCAGTTTTTCAAGCCTGTCCGGAAATGAAGTCTCCCAGCATATTGTTTTTATTGAAGGATCACTGTTTACATGATCTACGAAATTCTGGCAGATGCCGGTGTCTCCGGAGTATGCGATGGCCTCGTTGTTGTGTTTTATAATGAAACCAAGCGACTCGACAACATGGTTCACTTCGATCGGCAGGAACTCGATCCCTTCGATGGAAAAAGGTTTGTCAAAGTTTATCGGCCGGAACTTTATCGTCGGATTCTTCTTTGTCGGCAGTTTCGTGAAATCAGGCCAGATGAGGTCGTTGAAAATGTTGCCCATTATCTGCGCCATGATGTTTTCGGTCGTATATACCGTGAACGAGTGGTTGCCGAGCGAAAGCATGAAGTCGGCGAAAATCGGAAGATTCTTGATGTGGTCGAAGTGAGAGTGAGTGATGATGATGTGCTTTATCCCGAGAAGCTGGTTCGTGTCAAGGGAAGACATGATAGAGCCTGTGTCAATGACAGTTGACGGAGTTACGAGCATGGAGATGCACTTTTTGTTTTCAAGATCGCTGCCGTAGCAGCCGAGCGGAACTATGGAAAGCATTTCATCCTCCGGATACAGAACTTTTCGAATAAGGTGTTTTAGAAGATTTTAGACGTTTACGACCTCTTTTACTTCCGGAACGATGCTTTTGAGGTGCTGTTCGATTCCCATTTTGAGAGTCATCTGACTCATCGGGCATCCTGCACAGTGACCCTGAAGAGCGACTTTTACGATACCGTCGTCTGTGATTTCTATGATCTGAACATCGCCGCCGTCTCTCTGAAGTGCCGGACGGACGTCTTCAAGAACCTCTTTTACCTTTTCTTTCCAATCGTTTGCTGCCATTGTAATCTCCTTAAAAATTAAGTAAAAAAACAAAAACAGAGAATTATAGGGATAAAGCGGTGCAAGTCAAGAATTGGCAAGCCTTTGCTGCAAAATGAATTTCGCGCTTTCTTTTTGACATTTTCAGGTGATGTTTTATAAGTAGCAGTTTTAATTTTTTGATAGAGGAGAGAAAAATGGCAAAACTGCTTGACACCGTTTTATTGCTCGCGCTTCCGGCTTCGGGAAAGTCAGAAGTCCGCAGATTTATGGAACATCTCACCAAAAAACAGTGCGAAAACGACATGCACATGGGCGAAACGCTTCAGCTTGACGATTATCCCTATGTTCATTTCATGCACAGGATCGACGACGAGCTCAGCAAACTCGGCTGGCACTATATTTTCTACAAAGGTGCGACACGTCCTTTCAAAGATCCGATGGAATGGTCGACTCTGATCGAACTTCTCAACGAAGATTACGAAGACCTTGTAAATTCCAACATCATCAAGGTCCCGTCTGCCGCTCAGTGGCTTTTCGACAGAATGGACAACATCCGCGAAAAACTCGATCTCGGTCGCGAATTCGGAAAAATCCCGTGGGACATAAGAGTTGCAGCTGGAAAGGCCATTGAAGCGGAAGTAGCTGAATTTCTTAAAGAAAAAAATGCAACGGCGGCTGCTGACAAAACAAACAAAACAATCGTCATCGAGCTCGCTCGCGGCGGAGCAAACGGCGCGAAAATGCCTCTTACACCTCCGCAGGGTTATGCCGCTTCTTTCGATATGTTCTCAGAGCATATTATGAACAGAGCTTCGATACTTTACGTCTGGGTAACTCCCGAAGAAAGCAGAAGAAAAAACTACGAACGCGCAAAACCGAACGGCGAAAGCTCGATTCTCAACCACGGTGTTCCGCTTGAAGTCATGCTCGGCGAATACGGCTGCGACGATATGGCTTACCTCATCGAAACAAGCGACAAGCCCAACACGGTCAAAGTAGAGCGCACCGTTACTGTCAAAAAGGACGGAAAAGACGTTTTCGCAACCAAAAAATGGAATATTCCGGTTGCAAGATTCGACAACCGCGAAGATCTCACGACTTTCATCCGCAAAGACCCGAAAGATTGGGGAAAGGAAGAATACGAAAAGATGTACAAAGGTCTTTCCGATGCAATGAAAACTCTTGCCGAACTTTCATAAATCTTAATAATTTTAATATCTTAAATTTTTAAAGTCATGCTTTACTTCATTTTAACTCTGCTCATTTTCGCTTCGCTGGAAGTCGTTTCGAAACCGCTCATGCCCTACATTGACCCGTTCGCGCTCACTTTCTGGCGTTTTTCCATGGGATTTGTCTTTTTCCTGTTTTATCCCGGCATGAAAAAACGGTTCGCAGAAATTGCAAAATTTTCAAAAAGCGACTGGTTTTTCCTGTTTTTACTAGGTTTTCTGAACGCATTTGTCTCGATGAGCCTGCTTCAGCTTGCTGTACGTGAAAGCACTCCTGCGACTGCGGCGGCGATCTTCTGTTCGAACCCGCTTTTTGTCATGATAATCTCATCTATTGCGGGTTACGAAAAAATCAGCGCGAGAAAAATCGTAGGACTTCTGATCGGAGTCGCCGCGATATTCGTAATCATGTGGGAAAAAGGCTTCAAGCTGAACTACGGCGCGATCTATGCCGTTTCTGCGGCTGTGATTTTTGCCGGATTTACGGTCCTAAGCAAAAAAACAGTCTCAAAGATCAAGCCGTTTTCGGTAAATCTGGTCTCGTTTTTCTTCGGAATCGTCTCGCTTTCGATTTTTATGGCGCTTACCGGAAAAAGTTTTGCTCTAAATCCTATTTTCTTTAAAGATTACGCCAAGCTGATAGCCTTTGTTTATCTCGGTTTCATTGTCACGGGCCTGGGTTACGTCACATTTCTGGCGACAATCAAGAAATATTCGCCAGTCAGTTCGTCGCTTATTTTCATGCTGAAACCGGCAGTAGCGACTGTTTTCGCGGTCGTTTTTCTCGGTGAAAAACTGTCGGCATATTTCATCGCCGGATTTATCATGCTCCTTCTCGGAACAGGCGCGATAGTTTCTGAAAAAATCTGGAAATAATTCTATTTGATTTCGTGAACGCAGCGCAAATATCTTTTATTGATTTTTTGTTTTATTGTTAAATTTTTATTGATTAAAATTAGAAAAATTATATTGTTGCCGTGGTGTGTCTGTTGTTCTTTTTATAGTTATGTGAATTGCATGATTTGATTTCGGAATTAAGTAGTTTTTACGAGTAACTTCCGATTATAGAATTTATTGTTTTTATGCTTGTTTTTATTGAAAAATATGAAATTTGACTATAATGGTTTCGGAATTTAGTCGTTATTGCGAGTAAATTCCGACGGAGGAGAAATGATAGTCGAGCGTGAAAGATATATGTGGCAACACCGGGGATTTTGCGCGAACTTGCATCCGCTCTCTGTTCTTCGATCGGTTCGCTCACAAACGCAAGTAAAATATCAAAAAGTATAAAAACAGCCAAAAACATCAGCATTGATCCTGAAACTATTGGAAAATATTTGAATTATCTGACAGACAGCTTTTTGTTCAGCGAGGCCGCAAGGTATGATGTCAAAGGAAAAAAATATTTTGAATATCCTTACAAATATTACTGTGCAGACATCGGTTTAAGAAATGCGCGGCTTGGCTTCAGGCAGCAGGAAGAGAGCCATATTCTGGAAAATTTGATTTACAACGAGCTTTTATGCCGCGGTTGTATTGTTGATGTCGGAGTCGTTCCTCTTGTTGAAAGGGATAATGCCGGCAGGCGAACGCAGAAAAACTGCGAAATTGATTTCGTGGTCAGAAAAGGAAGTAAGCAATATTACATACAGTCAGCTCTTTCCATGGATGATCCGGTAAAAGAAGTAACGGAACTTAGACCTCTTCTCAATACAAAAGACTCTTTCAAGAAAATTGTTGTCTCAAAGTCATACGGTAAAAGCTGGGTCGATGAAAACGGCATTCTTCGGATAAATCCAATTGACTTTCTGCTTGATGAAGAGAGCCTTGAAAGGTGAATTTTTATTACAATGTTCTGACAGTAAAACAGGAAGTCTTTACGAAAAATGCTATCCGAATGAAACCTGCAACAAAGGATTGATTTGCGATATCGAGAACAGTCTTTGTGTACAGAAGTGGTGCAAATCAAACAACGACTGCGCCTCAGGAGATTTACGATTGGATGACTTGGAACGGCGGATCGTGCCAAAGCGACGGCGGCTTGACACTTCCGGAGTGCAGAATGTTCAGAATTTTGTTAATTTTCAACCGTTTGATGGGAAAGAGTCATGAAAGTTTATTTTATTTCGTGGACGCAGCGGACCATTCCGGTCAAAGTTTTTTTCTGACTTTCTATTTCCGCTTCCTTGAACTTGATAAACCAAACTTTATTGTTGTCCTCTTTCTGCTCTGAGGAAGACCAAAGAGAAGAATCTTCCCCGAATTTGCTGTATTGCCCTTTTTTATTGCTGTCGTATTTGCACTTTTCGTTGGAAGCATTGGTTGAACTGGTGCAAACATTTATGTCATAACATTTCGGATTTGCCGTAGAGTAGGCGGCAAGACATTCATCCGTAACATTGCAGGTGCCGTTTGTTGCTGTTCTTGAGCAGTTTTGAATGAGTGTTCTAAGTTCGCTGATCGTCGGGATGCGCCAGTCTTTATTAAAACCGCCTTCCTTCAAGTTTTTGCAATGATTTTCGGCTTCAGACCATTTCATATAATTGGAGCTTGAGGAAGACCAGATCAGGTCACCAAGAATGCACGGCGTGCCGCTGTCTTTGCTGCACTCGGGTAATGCCGGAGTTTCTGGAGTCGAAGTGTCGCCGTCATCATCAGGTTCTGAATCGCCGGAATCATCAGTATCAGTGATTACTGTGTCGCTATCATCGGCTGAATCGGCAGTGTCTTCATCTGACTGAGAATCATCGGTCGGATCGGTGTCATCCGGTTGTTCAGATGTTGTGTTGGAATCATCAGCCGGTTCATCAGGTTCTTCGGCTGGATCTGTGTCGTCAGATTGTTCCGGCGTTGTGTCGGGATCATCAGTATTTTCCGTTATATCGTTATCCGTTATATCGTTATCCGTTATAGCGGTATCCGAAGTGTCTGAATCCGATGTGTCAGAATCATTGTTGTCCGATGAGGTGTCTGTTTTATCTCCATCGTTTGCGGCTGCATCGGGAAGCGAATCTCCGCTGTCATCGCCTTGCGACGAGCCGTTCCAAGCAGTATCCGCAAGTTCTTCGTCGTTATCTTTCGACGAGCAGGAAAAAACAAAAAAAGCCGATAAAACCAGAATGAAAAGCGGGTTGAGATTTTTCATGACTGTCTCCGTAACAATTTGTTATCTGCGGACGCAGCGGACAAAGTCGGCAGTTGATTTGCCTTCGAAATTTATAACGCCTTCATAAAATGTGACATACCACGCATTTTTCCAGTCATCTGATGTCGGACTTTTTTTCGCGTTGCTGGTAGAAGTGCGGAAAGATCTGTTTATCATGCCGGGGAAAGCCGATGCAGGGTGATATTTCCCGTAGTCCGCAAGTGTGGTGAGCTCGTTTTTGTTGGGAAGTCTCCAGTCAGAAAATCCTGCATAAGTGAGCTTTTCGCAGTAGGAAAGGGCGGCTTCGAAACTTCCTATTTCGTCAGTGTTGTCTTTCAGCTCTCTTTTCTGCCACATCAGTCCGGTTACTGAGTCTTTTACGACTTCGTCTCCGCCGATTGTCTGAGTTTCAAACTCTCCGTCGGGCAGAGTCGTGCCGCGGACGCAGCGGACATGCATCTTTTCGCTTTCGGTTTTCTTTTTGTGGCTCAAAAATCCGCTGTCGAAGCGGACGAACCACGCTTTGCCCGAGTCATAGCTTTCGGTCGAAGCGAAATCGGCTGAAGTCCAGAACCATTCGTCGTTTGTGTCTGGGAAATAATCTGTATTTATCGCAGGATCGAATTTGCCGTTGTCAACGATCGAAAGAAGTTCCTTCGGTGTCGGAAGACGCCAGCCGTAACTTCCGGCGTATTCTTGTCCGCAGTAATTTGCGGCACTCTGCCAGTCAAATTCGCCTTCAGGAATTTTCTGCTGCCATTCAAGCTTGAGGTTTTCGTCAAAGACGATTTTTTCGTCTCCCGAGCCTTTGACTGTGAATTTCTGCGGAATGCATTTCCCTTTTTTTGCATACTGCACATCCTGTCCGAAGAACGGTTCGCCCTCGGCAGGGCAGGTGATTTCGGCTGTTTCGCTGTAGCATTTGGTCTGGCCTGTGCAGATGTTGCCGAAAACGACGGGAATGTCGGGAATTATGATTTCCGGATCGTCGTCATTTGTGTCTGTGTCGGAGTCATCGGTCGGATCTGCCGGGTTTTCATCAGGCTGGGAATCGCCTGAATCATCGGTCGGATCTGTCGGATTTTTATCGGGCTGGGAATCGCCGGAATCCTGTGTCGTGTCGGGATCATCATCAGTGTCCGTTATATCGTTATCCGTTATAGCGGTATCCGATGTGTCTGAATCGTCGCTTTCTGATGAGGTGTCACTTCCGTCGGGCAGCGTGTCGCCGTTGTTGTCAGCGTCCTGCACTTCGCTGCTGTCGGTGTCAGTGAGTTCCTCTTTTTCGTCATCGTTTGACGAGCAGGAAAAAACAAAAAAAGCTGATAAAGCAAGAATGAAAAGCAGGTTGAATTTTTTCATGATTCTCTCCAAAAACAAAAAAACTTTCTCCGATTTCGGGCTTATACAGAAAAGATTTCGGGAAAGCAAAGATTTTTTGCCAAAAATTTAATTGTTATTATAATACTGCGATTTTTTGAGGATTGGAACTATGGAAAAGGATTGTATTTTAAAAATCAAAAACGATGTCGCTTTCAGGCGTTCTTTTGACGGTACTCTTGTCGCGGTTTCTCCCGAGACTGACAAAATCCTTACGCTGAACGAGTCGGCTGCGGAACTTTGGTCGCTTATCGACGGAAAGCGCACGCTTACTGAGATCATTACGCTTTTTGCTGCTCGTTTCGAGGCCGCAAGCCTTGACGAACTTGTGCAGATCGAAAGCGATGTTCTTGAAATAATCGGTAAATTTTTGGAAAAACAGTTGGTTGAAATAATTTGATTGAGAGGTTCAGTATGAATTCAGGCAAAATCAGATTCGTTTTGGTTCTTTCGGCTTTTCTGCTTCTTTTTTCATTTACTTCATGCAGCAAAAGCAGCGGCAAAAAATGTGTGGAAGATAAAGAGTGCGGCTACGGCGCATACTGCTCGTTAGAAGAAGGCAAAGAGAAGGGAAAGTGCGCCGATTTTGCTGAAGGTGACTACAAAATCGAAATAACATCGCTCGAAGACGGTGCGCATGTCTGCGGAAAAATCACTGTGGAAGTTGCTCTCAGCGAAGTTTCGGAAAAACTTCACGACGGTATGGAAGCTGCTCTGACCATTGCGAAAGACAGGGATATGCAGACTTTGACAGGTGCTTTCTCTGAGAATGCGGTTTCCTTCGAAATCGATCTCGCCGAAAAGGGAGAATACAAGCTTGCTGCATTTTTGATTCAGAATCCTTACTTTAGGGCTGAAGTAACCCTGACCTGTGATTCCGAGCCTGAGCCTGAAGACGATACGGACACGAATACTCCTGATGAAGATAATACCGAGCCGGTCGATGACGGCGACACCGATACTCCGGTCGATGATGCTGACAGCGAGTCTGTTGACGACGATGCCGATACGGATACTGAACCCGAAGAAGCGACACCGGTTGCAACTATAACTTCGCATCCGCAGGATGTTTCATCGGTAGCTACGGCTGAATTTACTTTTGAATCCGATATCGAAGAGGCGACTTTCCGCTGCAAACTTGATGCAAACGAATGGGAAAGCTGCACATCGCCTAAAGTTTACGAAAATCTTACGGAAGGTGATCACACGTTCTCGCTCAAGGCTGTGAATGTCGGCGGAACTGAATCTGAAGTGGTTTCGTTTTCGTGGAAAATCGATTTTACGATCGCGAATATCGAGATCCTCGCTCCGTGGAACAGCGACAAAGCTGGCAACGGTGATGCTGATACCTGCAAAGCGAACAACTACGGCGCAATTGTGAAAGACGGCACGATCTATGTCGGAACTACTCAGGATGCGCTTGAAGGCAAAAATTACGGTGTCTGCTTCAAAGTAGGTGTAAAAAACACGGTAGTCAATGCAAAATTCGAAGTTTATAGTAAAAACGGAGAGACGTGGAATCCTCTTTTTACAGGGAAAATCGAAGATGGTGAGATAGAAAACGGTGTTATGCTCAACGGACTTGCTCTGAGCGAAGGTGCAAACACGCTGAAAGTCGTTGTCGGCGGCAAGTCGGAAGATGTCCCTGATGCCGAATATGTTCAGAAAATCGTTGTCACGACAGAATCGCCTGCGATTTCATGGGCATTCCCTCCAAAAGATCATAAATTTTTACAGAGCAATTTTTCGTCCGGAATTTTTGCGACATTCAATATTACAGGTTCGATTCCCGGACTTGAAATCGAGCTTGTTGAAGGTGATAGCACTGTGGCTTCATTGAAAACCGGCAAATTAGGAGCGGAATCGCTTTCGTTCGTAAATCCCGAGCTTGCAGATTCATGTTCTCCGAGGGATTTCCATGTGGTGATTTACGACACTCTCAACGACAATACGGTCGATTCGGACAGCCGCAGCATCACTTTTGATGTCAATGCGCCATCTATCGATTCTCTTTCTGTATTCGGTAAAAACGGAATTGCGGTACATTCGACCGTTAGTGCGGCACAGAATCCTATAATTGTGAATGTAAATGTCAGCGATGCAGCGAATACTGCCGGAGACGGAAGCAGGGAAGTCACTCTCTACACCAACAACGGTATGGGAACTCCTAATAAAGTTCTTGCCGGTCCTAAAAGTGCCGTCGGCGGCATAGTCGTTTTTGAAAATATAGAACTCAGTGAGGCAAAGCACACTATCAAAGTCGAAGCCAAAGACTGCAACGGCAATATTTCTTCACAAACTCTTGATCCTGTCACGGTAAGTACGACCAATCCGGTTCTCACTGTCGTTTCGCCAAAAGGAACAGGTGACGACTGGAGATGGCTCACTCTTGCCGATGTTCCTGAACTTGAAGGGGCAAGCGTTGCTGACGGAGAGCTTGCAGGTGTGAAGATGCACATCGTTTCGGACAAGGTCCTGAGCGGAATAACACAAATTCTGCATACTTACAACTCAACTTCTGTCGATATTACTGAGAATGCGAGCCTTTCCGAAGACGGCATGAATATTTTCGTAGATCTGCCTAACCTTGAAAACAGTATGCCTGACCTCGAAAATGCTAAACAGCACAAATTCCTTGTCAGTGTTGTCGATTTTGCCGGAAACTCCGGAAAGATCGGCGGCTCGGACGAAGAATACTACGGAGTCGATGTTGTCGCTCCGACGATCACTTCACTTGCTTTCGATTCTGACAACTATCCGGTCGAAATGACTCTCGTTACCGAAAATATCGATTCAGAAACACATTTCACACTTGTTGCGACCAAGGGTGAATCTGTTAAAACATGGAACGGTATCATTACGGAAAGCGGTGCTTTTGAGAAAGACCTCAACCTTTCGACTGGAGAATGGAACGCGACTCTTACTCTCACCGACAACCACGGTAACACTTCGGCTGCTACCGGCAGTTTTGAAGTCACGGCTGATGTTCCCGACATCGTTCTCAAGAAAGAAGACGGTTCGATCATAGGTGTAGGAAGCGAACAGAAACCCTCATGGTTTGTTTGTTCGCAGAAACCTGACGATCCAGACTCAGCGTGCACAGTTTCAATCAGAATCTACGCTCCGGAAGGGACCGAAATAACTTATGGAATCGGTTCTTCGACAAGTGTGACGATCGGTGCGGCAGGTTTTAAAACTATCGAAGTTTCGCTCCACCTTTTCAGTGTGTCGGAACTTGCGATAAAATCTGGTCAATACAACGAAACTTACTACCTTAGGGCGACAAACTTAATTCCGGCAGTTCAGATCTCTAATCCGACGGTTTGCCCGAAATCGGCTGAATACTGTAGCATTTACGACCTTGAAGATGATGATTCTACTGAAGTTATCGAACTTGCCGAATTGGGTTTCGGTTACGATGACGACCTCACTCCCGGTGACGGAATCCTTAATTTCAAGGCTGGATCTGCGATAAAATTCACGGTCCAGAATTCTGTAACCGGCGGCTTTATGGAAATCGAAAATGCTCCCGAAGGTTTCGAATATGCGCGAGTTCCTCTTGTCAAGATGCAGGGCGACGATATTCCGGAAAATTACTACTCGGCCGATTTCTCGAATCTGACAGTGTCCGACACGAATATGAACGGACAGACCGATTACGATCTGATGTTTGTCCTTACGACAGATAGCGGAATAGTTCAGAAATACTATGTTCCGCTTCACCTTGATCTGGCGCAACCTGCTGCTGTAAGTGCTGCGTCATCAAGCTCAGATGCGCTTTTGGGCAAAATCGGAATGTCGTGGAATCCGGCTTCGACTGTGGATGAGCAGCTTTATGCTTACGAAGTGCGCTACCAGAGCTATGACGAAGGAACCTGCTCGATAGTTAATGAATTCGATACTGCAACAAAGCCGCTTACCGAATATGCAGGCAATATTCCTGCTCCGGCTGACACGATGATGACATACAACTTCTTTGTAAACGCTGTAACGAACGCGGATAAGACGATAACTGCCGATATCCACAAAAACGGAAACAGCTACTGTGCCGCAGTCAAAGCTGTAAACGCTGTTTATTCCTACGACGGCAAAGTTATGGCAAAGAATTTCGGTTTACTCGATGAAGGCTCGGTCAAAGATGCGGGCACTATCAAAATGGAGTGGGAGAATATTTACGAAACTTCAAGCGGTTCCCACAATTTCAGGCTTAAAATCATCGGAGACGTCAATAATGACGGCTTTGAGGACTATGTGATCGCAGACCGTCACAAATCGGATTCAGGAATAGATACGCAGTTCAACGGCTTTGTTGACATTTATTCAGGTCTCGATCATTCGCTTATTAAATCGATCCGCGGTGCTCTTGGCTCAACTGAAAGAGTAGGTCAGGATATAAGCTCGAAAGCCGATTTCAACAATGACGGCTTCAATGATTTTGTCTACACAAATTTTGCGGGAGATGTCTTTGTGTTCTACGGCACTGAAAATGGGATCGATTTTGACGGAACTCCTGCCACATTCAGGGCAAAAGACGATTCAAATCAGGGCTACAGAGGTCTTGCGGTAGGAGATTATGACGGTGACGGTTGTGACGATCTTTTGATTTCGGCTCCTACCCAGACAGTCGGTGATTACGCTAATGCCGGTGAAGTTTATCTCTATTATGGTTGCAAGGAAGGCGGTTTTGCAGAAGAACCCGATCTTACATTCAAAGGAAACGCTGCAAACGCAAAGGTCGGAAATTCCGGCATAATGGATGCCGGTGATCTGAACGGTGACGGAAAAACAGATTTCGCATTCGGTTCGGCAAATGCGCTCTACATTGTTTACGGCGGTTCGGCTGACGGCACTCTTTCACCGAAAATAAAATCTCTTTACAATCCTGTAAGTTATATGGGAACCGGTGATTTTAATGGTGACGGATACTCTGATTTGGTTTATAACCATGTTTCTTCAACATCTGCTGAAACCAGAATTTATTATGGATCGTCCAGCGGCATAAGAACAACGGCTGATCTCAAAATTAATGATTTCTCGGCTATTTATGATAATTATGGGATTTCCCCGAATTATAACACGCTTGCTGTTTCGCTTCATGCTAAAGATTTGAATGGTGACGGAGCTGATGATTTGGTTATTACTTCTTCGACCGGCGTGCTTATTTACTACACCTATACCGATAGTGTTTCGGGCAAAAAACAGCTGAAAACGCAGCCTTCGGTTTTTGATGGATTTTCCGGTCAGGCGGGTCTTAATTCAAAAATTATGACGCTTGACGATGCAATAATTTATTGTAACAACGATGTATCCGCTGGAAACTGCGGAAGATTAAATTTTTAGGAGGATACTATGAAAAAGAATTACCAGAAGCCAGAGATCATTGAAGAAATCGAACTTGACAGAAAGGTCGTTTATGCTAGTAATCCGGATTGTGATTATACCGATCCGGATGCCGGTTGCTAACGACAATAAGAATGTCCTTTGTTTCTGAAACGGTCAGAGCACAGCGCGAGTTATACTTGGCTGAAAAGGCTCTGATCGTTCATTCGAGTTCTTTTGAAAAAAACGGTTCCGCCTTTGTCTGCGGCGGTGTCTGCGGCATAGGCAAATCGACTTTATGCTTCAAACTGAAAGATTTATTTAATCCGATTAACGATGACAGAAATCTTCTTGAATTTACTGGTGGCGGCATACTTGTAAGCAGTTTCTGGGATCAGAACGAGCAGCATTTCAGCACGAAGCAGTATCTTGTGAATCAGGAACTTTCGGCAAAACTGAAAGCTTTTCTTTTTGTTGCGAAAGAATTCGAAAAAGAGACTTATCTTGAAGAACTTTCCGACAGAACTTTAATATGGAAAAAGCTTCTTTTCTGCGCCGCACCGCCAGTGAAAGGGGACGAAAGCCTGTTTCCGAACTACTTTTCTATGCTTGAAAAGCTGATGTCAGAGACTAAGTTTTTTGTAATTCACCACAATCTCGAAGATCCGCCTGAATTTGTTGCCGAAAAACTGCTCGGGATCGGATAAAAGTCTCCGAAAACGTTGAAATAGTCATTTTTTGCGCCTATTCCAAAAATAATTATAATATCAAGTTTTTTGTTTTTATCGAAGAGGTAAAACTATGATTTTTTCGGCGGTTTTTCTTGTTTCAGCGGTGCTTTTCGCGCTGGAAGTCCTCCAGACGAGGATATTTTCTTTTTCGTCGTGGCATCATATGACATACATGGTTGTCGCAATAGCTCTTATGGGTTATGCTGCGGCCGGAATGGTTCTTGCTGTCAAAAAAGGTTTGAAAAATTATGAAAAGTTCATCCATGTGATCTCTGTTCTGTTTGTTTTTTCGATCCCTGTCGCGTTTTTTATGACTCCCGGACTTCCGCTTGATCCGATGATACCGAACAAACTTTTTATGATAATTGTTCTGTTTACAGACTACCTTTTTCTTTCGCTTCCCCATTTTTTCGGAGGTCTCATCCTTCTTGCGGTCTTTCAGAACAACAGCAAAAACGTAAATATAAGCTACTTTTTTTCTATTTCAGGCTCCGTAGCCGGATGTTTTTCAGCGCTACCTCTTCTTGATGCTTTCGGCATGGAAACGGCGCTTGTTACAGCTTCGTTTCTGGCGGCTCTTTCCTCGCTTTGTACCGCTTTTGCAGCTAAAAGAGGAGTTAAAGGCAAAGTTTTTTCTGCTCTCCTTATTGTGTTCGCCATTGTTTTGTTTCCGGTAAAAAACAGCATTTTTGTTTTCAGACCGTCTGTTTCGAAAATCATGACGGCAGTAGGTGCAACTCCCGAAATGAGTGAGTGGAACAGGGCCGGCAGAGTCGATATCTCTGCTAGTAACGGTCTTGTAGTCCAGCATCAGTGGGAGGATCTGCAGAGGGGGATGATCACTATTGACGGTGATGCAGCATCATTCATCTTCGATTTTTCCGATGAACCTGCACGGGTTGCTCCTTCACTTTATTCAGCCGGTTATTTCGGGCTTTTCGCTCCTGACGTATTTGTGGCAGGACTTTCAACGACCGATATTGCAGCGGCACTTTTCTGGCAGGCGAAATCGGTGACCACAGTCGAGGTGAATAGCGCTGTGATTGATTTAACTATGCGTAAATATTCGACTTTTAAAAATAATATCCTTAAAAACGATAAAGTCGCCGTTCTGCACGACGAAGTCCGCTCGTTTTTGGAAAAAACCGATAAAAAATACGATCTTATCCAGCTTTCCGGCACAGATACTGTTTCGGCGCTTATGAACGGTGCTTATCTTATGAATGAAAGCTACCTCTACACGAAAGAGGCTTTCAGGACCTATATCGACAGGCTTAATGATGACGGAACTCTCGCTTTGATCAGATGGGTGCTCTGGCCGCCGCGCGAGACTCTCAGGGTCGCCGTAACGGCTTCACTGGCGCTGAAGGAAGCCGGATTCGAGCATCCGGAAAACAACATCATCATTATCGGAGACAGTGCTCTGGCAAGCGTTGTCGTTAAAAAACGCCCGTTCACCTGGACGGAACTTAATGCGATCGCCGAAATAGTGGCCGGAACGAAGGATCTCAGGATCATATACGCACCGGGATTTTCGGCTGGAGCGAGATATTACGATCCTATCGTAAAAGGAGTTAATTTCTCGAGCGATCAGGCGATCGACTTCATAAAAAGCGGTTTTGTCTACTATTTCAGGTCGCTTGAAAACGGGACTCAGGATATGTTCATCGACGATTATCCCTATAATATCAAGCCTGTAAGTGACGATTCGCCTTTCTTTTTCAATTATTTCAAGTTCGGCGGTGAAAAACTTTCGAAAGAGGTCAGGACTGTTTTTTTTGATGCAAGCCGGTACCGGCTAATAATTTTGGGTCTCACATTCGTCCAGCTGCTGTTTTTGTCGCTTTCGTTTTTTATTTCCCCGCTTTTTTTCATGTCGAAAGAGGAGAAAAAGTATCTGCCGCTTGTTCAGGTTCTCGTTTTTGCAGCTCTTGGCTTCGGTTTCATGTTTATTGAGATGACTTTTATACAGAATCTCACTCTTCTTTTCGGTGATCCGGCGACTTCGGCGGCAACGGCGATCGGGCTTCTCCTTGTCTTATCAGCCATAGGTTCGCTTTTCAGCAAAAAAATACTGATTTCGCTCGGAGAAAAGTCTTTCTTCAGCTGTCTCACGATAATTCTGCCGCTTATGATTTTAGGCTACGCGGTTTTCTTTCCGTATTTTTCGGCTGCCTGCATGGGACTTTCATTCACCCTGAAACTGCTTCTTACTGCGCTTGTGATTGCCCCGTTAGGCTTTTTGACGGGAACGGTTTTTCCTGTTTCGGCACTTCTTGTCGGAGAAAAAAATTCTTCGTTTGTTCCGCTTGCTTTCGGTGCAAACGGAGCCGCATCGGTCCTTGCATCGGTTGTTTCTGTAATTGTTGCAATGGTTTACGGATTTAAGTTCGTCTTTCTTATGTCGGCTTTCTGCTACTTCTTCGCTCTGTCGGCAATGCTTTATTTCGTGAAAAGGCGGGTTTGATTCAACTTCAGTTATTGACTTTGTAAAATCGGTTCCTATATATCCACGCGGTTTTTTTATTATTGTTTTTTTCGGAGGAGAAAATGGCTGAAAAAAGTTTCAAGGCCGAGACCAAAAAACTGCTTGACCTTATGATCAATTCGATTTACACGAACCGTGAGATTTTCCTGAGAGAACTTATTTCAAACGCGAGCGACGCGATAGACAAACTTAAATTCAAATCGTTGACTGAACCTGATCTCCTGAAAGAATGCGGAGAACCTACAATCAGGATAACGCCGGATAATGAGACGAAAACACTTACGATTTCCGATAACGGGATCGGCATGAGCTATGACGAGGTTATCGATAATATCGGAACGATCGCAAAGAGCGGCTCGAAGGAGTTTTTCGAAAAAATGTCTGCTGAAAAAGGTGAAGGCGAAAAGAACGCAGCCGAATTCATAGGCCAGTTCGGTGTAGGTTTCTACAGCGCTTTCATGGTTGCAGACAGAGTCAGGATCAAAACGAGAGCTGCCGGTGCGCCTGCTTCGGAAGGCGTTGTCTGGGAATCAAAAGGCGACGGAGTATATACGATCGACAAGGCTGAAATCTATAAATGCGGGACAGAAATCACCCTTTATCTCAAAGACGACGCGGTGAAAGATATGATGCTTCTCGACAGGTACGAACTTGAAGAGCTTGTTTCTAAATACAGCGATTTCATCCGCTACCCGATAAAAATGATGATTCAAAACGAAGTTCCGGAAGAAAAAGATGCTGACGGAAACGTCACGAAAGCGAAGGAGATTGTTATTGAGGATAAGACTCTGAACTCGATGAAACCGCTATGGAACAGGGAAAAGTCCGATGTAAAGGAAGAAGAATACAAGGAATTTTACAGGCACACTTTCCATTCCTACGACGAGCCGCTGGATGTCATTCAGGCAAAAGGCGAGGGTCAGGTCGAATACACCGCGCTCCTTTTCATCCCGTCGGAAACGCCCTTCAACTTCTATTCATCACAGTTCGAAAGGGGCCTCGCGCTTTACTGCAAACAGATCTTCATCATGGAAAAATGCAAGGATCTGATCCCCGAATACCTCGGTTTTGTAAAAGGTGTCGTCGACAGCCCCGATTTTTCGCTCAACATTTCGCGTGAGATGCTCCAGCACAGCAGCCAGCTCAGGATAATATCGAAAAATATTGAGAAAAAGATACTTGCTTCTCTCAAATACATGCTTGAGAACGACCGTGAGAAATACATAAAATTCTGGAAGGAGTTCGGCCGCGCAATGAAAGCCGGCGTTTACTCCGATTTCGGCGCTCACAAGGAAAAACTGCAGGATCTCCTTCTTTTCGAATCGTCGAAATGTGACGGAATGACGACTCTCGGCGAATATGTCAAGAGGATGCCGGAAGGGCAGAAGGAAATCTACTACGCGGCAGGAAAGGACAAAGAATCCATCGCCGGGATACCGCAGATGGAAGCAGTTGCTGAAAAAGGCTACGAAGTGCTTTACTTCACCGATAAAATCGATGAATTCGCTTCGACCATGCTTGTAAGCTATCAGGAAAAACCGCTCAAAAACATCGCAGCGGAAGACCTGAACCTCGACACTGACGAAGAGAAAAAGGCGAAAGAGGAAAAACGGAAAGAGAAAGAGGAAGAGAGCAAATCACTGCTTGAAACCATCAAAAAATATCTGGGAAGCGAAGTCAGCGAAGTGCGCCTTTCGTCAAGACTCAAAAACAGCGCGGTCTGCTTAGTCAGCGGCGCGGGACTCAGCCTCAACATGGAGCAGGTCCTTTCGGAAGCGACAATGTCGAGTATGCCTTCTCCGAAAGCGCAGAGGATCCTTGAGATCAACCCCGACCACAAGATCTTCGAAAAAATGAATGAGATCTACAACGCGGATCCCGAATCGCCGAAACTCAAGGACATGGCGGAAGTCCTTTACGACCAGGCACTTCTTATCGAAGGGATCACGCCGAAAAATACTGTAAAATTCGCAAACCAGATCTCGTCACTTCTGTCAGAAATTTCGTTATAAAGGTTGCTAATAGTTCAGGGCAAACTGTAATTTTCCGTCCATCGTGCTTGCGCCGAAATATTCATATTTTCTCTATTATTTCCCAATGACCGTTTTTCTTTGCGCCGACACGGGCGACATATCCGTTTTTTTGTAAGTTTTTCAATACTCTGTTTACTGTTGATCCTGAAAGTCCTATAATTTCCATGAGTTCAAGGATAGTAACAGACGGTTGTTTTGAAATTTCGCTTAATATTCGCAATTCAGTATCTGATAATTTTATACTGTCATTTATACTGTCATTTATACTGTCATTTATACTGCCACTTAATCCGCCATCAGCTTTGATGTAATTCATGTTTTTGATTTCAGCAGTAAAGGTATATGCCGTGGAATGGAATGATGGCAATGTTTCCACTTTGAAATCTGGGGCGAATTTTACCGCATCCATGATTTTTCTGAATCCGCTGCCGCGCCGTTCCATAAGATTCATCCGGCTCATAATGTCAGCGATAACGGGATTTCTTCTTGTGGAAACGATATTCTCCAGATTCTGGAACTGCACTGGGATTCCGTCATACATTCCGCCTGGATTCTGAATTTCGACCCGGTCATCAAAAATATCGATGTGGATTTCGCTGCCAAGCACTCCGTAATCCCTGTGAACGAGAGCGTTGACCATGATTTCGTGAATTGCCCGCTCCGGAAAGTTCTCTTTTTCGACTCTTGAATTGGCGGTTTTATACCAGATTTTCTGGTTGTGCAGTTTTATAAAACCTTCGCCTTCACCGAGAAGCTGTAAAATATTTCCGCTGTATTCCTTGTCATCAAGCGCATCGATATTCGACGGGGCTTTGGAAAGTCCGTTCCAGCGCGTGCAGAAAATTCGGGAATGCCTTAACGGACAGAAATCCGCAAACAAAGCCCCTGTATTTGTAAGAAATCCGTCTTTCGTAATGATTCCGAAAGAATGGAAATCGCTTTCGGATATTCTGCTGCCGGTTTTGTTGTAATACATCGATTCCAAGAATGTAAAACTGAAATCCTTTGCCATGTATTCAGATTTCAGAGTGTCCCAGGTTCTGTTCGTGCCTTTGAGTATTAGTTCGTGCAGGATGGGAGTGTCGGCCTGAACAGTGGAGCTTCCGGCACGGATGAAAGTGATTCTGTTCGAATTTTCTGTCAGATAATATGGTGTATTCAGACCGCCTCTCACTTTTAAAACCAGAACTTCTTCGCCGTTTTCCGTAAAGTCAGGAGCAAGAATAAAATCAGGAATAGGGGACACTCTGTCTTTTATGCAGGAGGTTATAAACTCGATATCGCCCTGTATGTCTTTCAAAGGAACATGTTCCCTTGTTTTATCGTCAATGCCAAAAATCAGCATCCCTCCGATTCCGTTTGCGAATGCACATACACTTTTAAGCCAGTTTTTTGTTTTTGTCCGCTCGACTTCGCGTTTGAAATCACATTCCGTGTGTTCCAGTCTGAGTCTTGGTAGCAAAGCACTCATCTCCGTCTCCTCTGCAATTGGTATCAAACTTATGCCTAAGGCTTTCTTCATCTTTGCCGACCAAAACTTAAAGTTGTTTTTACAGATAATTTTTATAAAGTCAATAGAAATCTGATTTTGAAAAATTTATTTGTTGAATTGCAAACTTGTCGGGGTGCTGGCGGCTCGCCTGCAATTCTTGGCTCCCATTTTGGGGAAGCTGGCGGTCGCTGAGTTTATCGAAGCGGCGACTAGAGGGCGGTGTTCCGTTTTCGCCGTCTCAAAACGGAAATGTGTGGGAAAATCTGTTCTTGGGTCTATAACGAGGATGTTGACGTTTTCGCCGCTTGCAAGAACGTGATTGAAATCGGTGTTGATTGAGAAATTATTGGTAAAATCAACAACTTATCTTTGGCTTGTTGCCGACTTTTTTTTGCAAATATTCAAGGGCTTTATCGTAAAAATTGAGATAATCCTCTTTTGTTGTTATTTCGACACCAAAATTTTCTACTGTAACGCCAAAGACATCAAATAATTGCATTTTGCAATCTTCTTCATTTTTAAAGCCCGCTTGTCGGCATGGATTTGGATCATTTTCGCAATGAATGGGTTCTAAAAAAGTCGAATTTCCAAAGAAGTTACTCATTTTTTTCAACTTCTTTGTTTTGTATTGCAGCAGCCACCACAAATCCATTTCGGAAAGCCCCATTCCGAAACCTAAAATATAGACATCGCCTGTTACAAAAGCATCAACCCAGCTTTTTATTTCTAAAGGTTCGTCATTTTTTAGGTTTTTTCTTCTATTGTTTAACCACCTATCGTATTGCCCGACTAATTTGCAATATTCTTCATTTCCGAGTGCTATGGTGGAAAAGTTTATCGGTTCGCCGTGAATGTGCCAGATGTCATAAGTTTTGGAATCTTCGGTTGTAACCTTGTTAAAACGGCAAAGAGGTTTGGGATTACTGCTATTTTTTATTTCCGTTTTCATTTCTTCTATTTTTTTGATTTCTATTTCTGTGACATTCATGAGAGCGCATTCTATCTCATAGGTGAAGTTCGTGGTAAGAAGATAATCGAAATTCAGCTTCAGCAACTCCTTCAAGTATATTTGATCTAAAGGGGTCTTTGGTGGCAATGATGCAATTTCCAGTTTATATTTCTTTATTTTTGCTGCTAATTTGTTGTTGCTGAGCATTTCGGCTTTTAACGGCATCGGCATAAGATATTTGTCAGATTTTTCTTCGAATTTTGTAGAGTCTTTTATGTAGTTGTCGATTAAATTATTCCAGTTTCCACCATTAAAGAAAGCTCTGGCAATTCCATTTCCCAACAACAGCACTTTAGGGCGTTCTCCGGCAGAAATATTAAAAATTCTGCCGTTTTCGATTTTTGTAGCCATAATTTGTTTCTCCTTCAAATTAAAAAATCTCATTTTTTTATTTTACACAACGAAAATAGCGGTAGATGGGACTTAGGTCGTAGATGTTTGCTGTGTAGCCCTGACTCACATCTCCGTAGCTGAAATCCACTGTATAAACATTGTATATCCCCATTAATGACAGATCATCTTGCAAATAAGAGGAAGACCACATCCTATCGGTGTCGCCAAATTTGCTGTGACCGCCGCTTAAATCCTCAGAACAGCCGCTGCAAGCAGAATTTATACAATCGGACGACAAACAGCTATCCGTAACACCGCAGTTGCCGCCTGACATAGTGCCTTCACATTCCAAAATAAGAGTTCTGAGTTCATCAATCGTTGGCAGATGCCAGCCGCTTAAACCGCTACCTGTGTAACTGCTACAATAGGATATTGCTGCGCTCCAGCTACCTGACGATTTTGCCGACCAAGTAAGACCGCTTGACGAATCCCTGCATGGTTTATCTGACGACACACTGCATTCGATCGTTGGTACACATTCTGAGTTATACCAGCCATAATTTTCTTTGCATTTGAATCTGCATTGTTCGCCGCTCGGATTTTCATTGAAGGAGCCTGTTGATGACGGAACCCATGTTCCGAGGTAGTCATCCCATGTCTGTGTAATTGTGTCAGTTGTGTTCCATTCGGCATTGGTCGGCAGACCAGTGCATGGAACAATTTGTGTTTGAGTCTGAGTTGTTCCGCAGGAAGAGCCGTTCCAATTGTAGCCTGATGCGCATTTGTATCTGCATTCGCTTTCGCTCGGTTCAGGGTTGTAGGTTGAAATCGTTGACGGATACCAGTCCGAGCCGTCGTATGTCTGCGTGATTGTGTCGACCGTATTCCATTCGGTATTTTCAGGAAGAGGTGTCTGACATGCAGCGGTTCTTGTTGAAGCTACCGCGCACGAAGTCCCGTTCCAGCTGTAACCTGTGTCACAGATATATGTGCATGTTCCAGCCGTTTTGTTGTAGGTGGGTTCGTAGGTTTCAGGATACCAGACTTCGCCGTTCCATGTCTGCTCGAATTTGCCTGTGCCGTTCCAGACGGTGTTTGCAGGTTTGCCTGTGCAGTCGGCGATATTTGTTTCAGGGTCGCATTTTGAAGTAGAGCTTACCCATTTATAATTCGGTTTGCAGACAAAACGGCACTCTGTTTCGCTCGGAGTTTTATTGTAAACACCGTCTGTCGAAGGTTGCCACTCTGTTCCACTCCAAGTCTGAGTGATGCTGATAGCCGTGTTCCACTGACCGTTTGTCGGAAGGTTCATGCAAGGAGCAGTTTTTGTGTCGGCAATGCACTGCGAGTTGTTCCAAGTATAGTGTTCCTTACATTTGAAGCGGCATTCGGTTGAGCTTGCCGTTTCATTGTAAACACCTGTTGTCGATTCGGGGACCCATTTTTCACCGTCCCATGATTGCGTAATGCTCGAAGCTGTGTTCCACTCAGCTCCGACAGGCGGAAGACCTGTGCATTCAACAGTTTGAGTCGGCGCAGTTTCGCACTGTGAACCGTCCCAAAGATAACCTAAAGCGCAGACAAATCCGCATTCCGCAGGAGTTTTGCTGTAAACCGCAGCATGACTTGCAGGAATCCAGCTTGTCCCGTTCCAAGTCTGGGTAAAAGTGCCGCCTAAACCGCCATCATTCCACTCTGAATTTGCAGGTTTTTCATCACAGTAGACATTTTTCGTGTCAGCATCACATTTTGAGCCGTTCCAGCCGTAATTTACATCACATTTGAAGCGGCATTCGGTTTCGCTTCCTTCCATATTGAACTCTGTTTTTGACGATGGAATCCATTTTTCGCCGTCCCAGCTCTGGACTATCGACGAAACCGTGTTGTAAACAGCATTCGCAGGCAAATCCGAGCAATCCTGAACGCGTGTTTCTCCGACATTTTCGCCCGTGTCGGTGACATCGGGATCGACAGTGTCGCCGTCGTCAGCTGAATCGGCGGAATCGGTATCATCCGATGTAGTATCTGTTTCACTCGCCGAATCATCATCGGAATCCGAAGAGTCCGAAATTTCTTCTTCATCATTTTGATTCTCTGGATCATCAGAACTTGTATCAGCATCAGAATCATCTGTTTCCGCAGTTGAATCATCAGAAATCTGTTCGTTGATTACTTTTGTTGTTCCGTCTCCACCGCAGGCAGCAAAGAAAAAGAAAGAGCTCAACATTAAAATCACAAAAACCTTTTTCATCTTAAACCTCCGAAAACAAAAAAGTTGTTAAAATTATTAAAAAATTTGTCTGAAAAACTTGACTTTATTTCTAAATCAAATATAATTGAAATGTGATTCTTGATTCTTGATTCTTGATTCTTGATTCTTGATTCTTGATTCTTGATTCTTGATTCTTGATTCTTGATTCTTGATTCTTGATTCTTGATTCTTGATTCTTGATTCTTGATTCTTGATTCTTGATTCTT
>Ga0265298_10001019_pt1 | contig 41487 bp, 43 predicted proteins | sample AusTroGonzalo_MG_3_FD_193486 | JGI IMG/M metagenome (GOLD analysis project Ga0265298, IMG submission 193486) | Bovine rumen microbial communities from tropical cattle in Woodstock, Queensland, Australia - Gonzalo_01 | ecosystem: Host-associated > Mammals > Digestive system > Stomach > Rumen ... | reverse complement strand
CTGATTATGCGGACAAGGTAAACGCAGCCTTGAACGGCGCGGCCAACTACGGAAGCTACAGCTCCAATTATGCCGATAAAGTAAACCAAGCGTTAAGCAGTGCGGCGGACGGGAACTATCAGTCCGGATATATGGACAAGATAAACTCCGCGCTCGACCAGGCACAGGGAACTTACTCGTCAGATTACTCTAACGAGATCGACGACGCGGTAAGGAACCTGCAGAGCTGGAGATATGATCCGACGCAGGACGCTTCATATCAGGCACTCGCACAGATGTACCAGAACAATGGGCGTCAGGCCATGCAGGATACGTTAGGGCAGATCTCCGCACGGACCGGAGGCCTTGCATCATCTTACGCAGGAAATGCGGCGGCAGGGGCGTATGAGAACTACATGAACCAGCTGGCAGGCCTTATGCCCCAGTATGAGCAGAACGCATACCAGAGGGAAGTTTCCGGCCTTAATGCGCTGCAGAACGCAGAGGACCGTAACTACAGCAGGTGGGCAGACGCGAGGAACAACGCATACAATCTGGCTAACGTATATTCCAATCTTGATGCACAAGACTACGCGAGATATGCGGATGAAAGAAACAACGCATATAACCTGGCAAATGCTTACTCGAATCTTGACGCTCAGGACTACGGAAGATGGGCAGACGAAAGGAACAACCTGTACAATGCCGCAAATGCCTACGCAAATCTGGATGCACAGAATTACGGCAGGTGGGCGGACGAGAGAAGCAACCTGTACAACGCTGCCAATGCCTATGCAAGCCTTGACGAGCAGGGCTACAACCGCTGGGCGGATACTCGTAATAACCTTTATAACCTGGCTAACGCTTACGCAAGCCTGGATGATACGGATTATTCGAGATACGCGGACAACAGGAACAACGCTTACAACGTAGCTTCCATGTACAACACGCTCGATCAGGACGCTTACGATCGCTGGACCAATAACATGGACAGATACCTGAACCTTATTGATGTAGGCCACAGCGTAGAAAACAACCAGGCAGATCTGGATCTTGCAAGGCAGCAGTTATGGTTACTTCAGAACGGCATTTACTAAGGAGTGAAAGTCAATGGCAAAAGTAGGAGCTGCGGCAACTATTAAGAAAAAATCAACACCCATAGTACAGCAGCCGGTGCAGCAGCCAGCATCACAGCAGGCACCCGTCGGGATATCGATGGCCGCACCGACAGCCACTGCAACGGTCGGGCCTGTGCATACACACAATACCCCGGTTAACACAGGCTTTGCGATGACCCCGCAGAACACCACTGCGGTGGTCGGACCTGTGCAGTCCGTGCCCGTCAATACAGACGATGAAAACAAAGCAAGGGCGCAGGCGTTAACTGACTTGCGGGCGAAGCTTCAGAGAGACGCACAGGTGGCGTACAGCCAGAAGGGGCAAGACGTCAACAAGGCAACTAACGCGGCGCTGTATAGGGACAGGAATGACCGTAAACAGGCTGAGAGGGCGGCAACGGTAGACGTCCTCCGCTGGCTTGCGGATTACAAAGAGTACCGGGATACAGGCTCATGGAATGACACACTTAAAAGAAGCCTGACAGACAGGTTCAATTTCGTCAGCAATGATTATGAGCGTTACGGCAACTTCGGCAACAAGAACAGTTACTGGGCCGCAAAGAGCGATAACAATCCTGCTAATCCACTTGATACGATGGCGGCGGCAAGGAAGACGCTTGATGGGCCACAGTTGGCGATCGACACTGTAGACGACGAAAAGGCGGCAGATATCGTCAACACTGCTGCAGGCTTAGGGGCATTTGGGGCATCGTCCTGGGCTGTAAATCCGTTTACAAATCTGTTAGGAACAATAGCGGGGGTAGATCCGACGGATGCGTACACACCGTATTTTATGACGACGCAGCAGACTAAAGACTACAACTGGATACTGGAAAACAAGGGCAAGGCGGCTGCAGAGGAATACAGGAAGTCGCTTAACCCGCAGCTTAAAGCGAATTATGCAAATTGGAACGCACAGGAATTCACTCCACAGTTTGCCGCAGAGCACCCGGCCCTCGCGAGTCTTCTGAGCGTAGCCGAGGTCTATGAAGCTCCTTTAGCAACCCTTGAGAATGGACTTAACCTGGCTGCAGGAAAAGATATAGATTTTACTTCCCCTGCTAATGTTGTGGCGGGCCAGCGTCCACAACTGCGGTCCGAAGTAACGAAGGGAATTGAGAGCAAAACAGGGCAGTTCATATATGGCACAGGTATGAGTATGCTCGACAACCTGGCCCTTATGCCGCTCGGCGGACTGGGCAGCGCCGGTGAATGGGCAATGCTCGGATCTCTTGGATCTTCGGCCGCGAACGACCGTGCAAGGGAACTGATACAGCAGGGAGTGCCTGCAAATGAAGCCTATTTTTGGGGGTTGATGTCCGGTGTAATCGAGGGAGTTACGGAGAAGGTAAGCCTTGACAAGCTGCTTTCGACTTCCTGGAAAGGTGGAGTCGCAAACTTCTTTAAGAATATGGGCATACAGGGGATTATCGGAGGATCTGAGGAATTCGCCTCGAACATCCTTAACCTTGGACTCGATACGGTCAGATCGGTAGTAAGGCATGAAGGCGTAGGCCCGCTTGAAAAAGAGATAAACGAGCTTGAAAAGAAGGGAGTCCCAAGGCCCCAGGCCACAAGTCAGGTAATATTAGGGCACGTGAAAGACGCGGGCATGGACTTCGCGGGAGGCTTCGTAGCCGAAGGCCTCATGGGCGCCCCCGCAACTGCAGTTAACTATAATAACCTCGTTAACGCGGGCACAAACATTGTGACCAATGAAGACGGCACCCTCAACATGGACGCTGTAGAGAGCCTAATGGAACGCGGGCATAATATGCCGGCGGACACGATCTCTCACAGGCAGGCGGACCTGCTGCAGCAGAAGATCAACGAGGGCAAGGCCGTGACAGCACGTGAAGCTGCGATTCTTTATGCGAACAACTATGCCGCTGAAAAGACCATGCCGTATGATGAACTGCTAAAACTCCGTAAGAAGGAAATCGATCCGGGCGAATGGCAGGCGGCGAAAGACGTAGCCATGGAACACGTGGAAGAGTTTAACAAGGACGTCAGGAAGCTCTACGAGAGAACTGTAGAAGAAGCTGTAACGAACGGGGCCACGGGCCAGCAGGCCGCAGCAGAATTCGACCGTGCATACACAAGCGGGTTTAATAAGCTTAAGGCCCCGCAGACAGCATATATCTCTGAGAATACCGTCAGGGATATCATGCAGGCCGCACAGTCTGAGAGAAAGACCGAAACACAGCCCAGGCGGATGGCTGCAAGCAGAGCCAATGCCGAACGTAACCTTGATAGCGTAAACAATTACGCGGAGAACGGATCTAAGGTATATCAGGCAGCAGTGCGTGAAGCTCTTGACAACGGGGCAACGGCAGAGCAGGCAAGGGTAGCCTTCAATGAAGTATACTCAAACGTCTATGCGAATAAGCCGATACCCACAAACACGAGCATACCCTTAAGCGCACCGACTATTGCCAACATCAGAGAAGCCGCGCTGAAGGACCGCTTCGCTGCCGAGAACAAGGCAAGAGCAGATGCTATCCCCGTAAACACAAATGCAGGCGTAGCCATATCAGATCCTGTTATCAGACAGCACGTGGAACAGGGACGTCTTACCGAGACCGTTGATTTCGCAGACGAGATGGGCAAGCTCTTCGGCGAAAAAGTATCTCTTGTAGCAAAGCTGCCTCAAAACGGACAGATCAACTTACGCACAGGCGAGATCGTCGTTGCGCTTAATACTGATTTTGGTGGGATCATCGATAGGGACAGGGCAATGCGGGCTACGCTTGGCCATGAGCTTGCGCACAGGATGCGTCAGGTATCTCCTAAGACCTGGAATAAATTTACGCAGGCAGTTATCGGATCCGACATAGACCAGTTCAACGCTGACGTGAACACGATGATCAGGGATACCTACAAGGGAGATATCACCCGTGACGCGGCACAGGAAGAGGTGCTGGCGGATTATATCGGTAATCGTTTCTTCAGCGGTGATATTGGTTCTCTCAGGGCTATGGTCGAATCCATCGACGAGATGCCGACACGCAGCAGATTCATTCAGCATATCGTTGATATGGCAAACTGGATCAAGTCCAAGCTGACCGGCAGGCAGGCGTCAAATGCGCAGAGGATCGAGGATGAATTCCGGAAGATGTTCAAGGAGACGCAGGCAAAGGTGCGTCAGGCGGAAGCGCAGAGAGCAGAAACGCAGGCACAGTCTTCAAAAGAAGAGACAAGGGCTGAACAGAACGAGGCTCCGGCGGAGAAACCTGCTACGAAGTTCTCTATGAAAAATCACATAGAGCAGACGCGAGACCTTATTGCTATCCACAATCTCACAGAGGAGAATCTCCTGGACAGCGTAGAACTCGGCGGATTCCCTATGCCTTCCATCGCGATTATCAGATCGAACCAACAGCACAGCAACTATGGGCCGATATCTGTACTGTTTGATAAGAGCACTATAGATCCGCAGGCCAGCAAGTACAATAAGGTATACAGCGGAGATGCCTGGACGCCTACGTTTCCACAGGTCGACATTAAGCTCGACGAAAAAATGCTAAAAGACATTGGGAAAAGAGCATATAAGGTCCCGAAAGATGCTGCTTTCTTCAACTATGTAGATTTTTATGATGTGAATCTAACCCCAAGAGCGGAAAGATTTAAGTCGGAATCAGAGTTTATAGAGTCCTTAAAAGACGATCTGGCTATAAAGCAGTTGTTCCTCTATGAAACAACAGGAGATGTCGTCAGAGAGATAACAAAAGTAAAAGAAGGAACGGGCATGACCCAAGAGGACGTTGCGCTTGCAGAGGCGATGATCGAGCTTTTGTCTAACGAGACGTTTAATGAGCTGCCGGTGTCGTGGGGCAGTTCCTTCATGGAGTTCGCTAAGGAACATGGGGAGGAGTTCCTTGACGCTTACAGAAGGTATGATGGGACGCATGATGGTATAGAGAAATTACTTGAATCTGGCAAAGAAAAAATTGCGGGCAGCAGAATAGCATCTAAAGTCAACAGCTATTTCCGTGGTGAGACGGCGCCGAGTAATGTTTTTGACAGAGAGGCGACGACAGCTGAAATCAATAGTCGGGTAGACAACGCAGAATACGACAAATGGCTGCACGATACGTTTGATGGCATAGTCGAAAAGAAAGGGATCCGTAACGAGAAGGACACGTTCACATCGTCAGGAAATCGCCGTTCATGGGAAGCACTCCACAACGAGGTGACCCTTGAAAATGTAGTTAAGGCCATGCGATCAGACCCGCAAAAGGGAGCAGGAGTATTTGGACTCGGCAGCCCTACTGCGGCGGCAACAAAAGAATTTTCTTCGGTCAGTGAAATCCGTGAGCACAAAGGACAGCTACGCACAATGGCAGAAGAAGATTATGAAAAGATTAAATCTGAATTTGTTAGTAGATTCAGTGACATAGCAGACAGATTTAATAACAGGCCAGAAAAATTTGGAAGCTTATGGGATACGGGCGGCGTAATTTGCGAGGACATTTCTAAAAGCCAAACAAAGGAAACACTGAGACGACGCTTGAAAGCAGAAGAAAAATACGGATATCACTATAGCGATGATCTTGTGGATGATCTTTGGAATCTTATTCAGGACATCCAGCAGATGCCGACAGGATACTTCGAGGCTAAACCGCAAAGAGCTGTTCGTTTCGATGAATGGAAGAAAGTAATCATCCCGGATAATTCACCACAGAAGCTTCGCAACTGGCTTGACAATAAAGGCGTAGAATACGCAGAGTATAAGGCCGGAAATGAAGACGACCGTATGCGTGTGGTCAACGAAGAAGCTGATGCAGGAGGTCTTAAATTCTCCCGCAGGGCCTCAGATAATGATTATATGGCTGCCGTAAATGAAGGCAACATGAGAGCTGCACAGAGGATGGTAGACGAAGCTGCGGTAGAGGCAATGCCAAACCTTGCAAAAACCGACAGAGGCAGACCGCTTCATCTGTATCATGGGACGCCAAGATTTGGATTCACTACTTACGAGGAGAGAAACCACGATAAACCGTTTATCTACACTTCTACGCTTTCCTCAGTATCTGCGCACTATGCGGGGGACAACCATTATGCGGGCGTCAGGCCGATCGGAAGACGTTACGAGGGTGGCGATTCCATAAAGTCCATTATCAAAGACGCGGAGACTGTATGGGGAGCAAAGCTTCACGTGGCGACGGAGGCTGAAAAGGAAAAAACCTTCACTGACGTCAGAAACGAGGCTATTAAAATAGCCGACGGATTAGATGAACGATACACGGAATTTAATAACCTCGACTCGGACAATAAAAATGATCGCAGAGTCCTAAATGCTATGGACTGGGCACAGAACCTTTTCTGGGTTATGCGCGATTCCGGTTTTGATACGCTGGAAGACCTTAGATCAGGCGAGACCGGCTATACTCCAGAGAATTTAGCGGAAGACGTTGAGCGCTTTAAAGAAAACATCGGTATCCTGAAGGATTATTATTCGGATAACTACAAAAATCTGAATAAAGAACAGAAGGAATATTTAGGGTACATTATCGGCTATGATGCTGGGGACGCAGCAATCGACATCGAGTATAAGATTGAAAGAATCCTTGGCAGCGATACGGTTCTTGCCAACGATAACAACAGCTACATGAGGCCGGAAGATATAAGGAAAAGCTTAGACCTGTCTCATGAAATCGGCGCGTACGATCTGTATGGGGACCTTGGAAGTAATCCGCTTGAATTCGATGCTAATGGCGCACAGTTCTGGGCGATCAAAGTTCCGGAGATGGGAGACGATTATCATTCCACCGATGCTGTCAGCAAGTGGGCATTAGAAAACGGTTACACGTCGGTCATCATGCATAACATTTATGATTATGGTGACAAGGCAGATAACTACGTCTTCTTCAATCCAAACCAGATTAAGTCCGCGGATTCTGTTACCTATGACGATAACGGCAACGTAATTCCTCTTAGCGAGAGATTCCAGTCCGACAATCCAGACATCAGGTATTCAAAGAGATCCTCTTCCAGTAAGGATGCAGTAATCCGCCGGCAGCAGGAAACGATCGACAGGCTCCGCCACGAGATGGTCGAAACACATGGAGTAGAGCCGGATCCGAAGGCTATCGCGACGGCAGCAGTACAATTCGGGCGCGACTGGCAGTCAACCATGCCGGAGACAGAGATCAAGGACGCATTCGCCGATATCGCAAAAGAGTTTGCTCTGTACCGCAGGCTTAGTAACCAGGGAGCAGATCCGGCACTTATCCGCAGCGTAGAGAACCGTTTCACTGATAAGTGTACCGAGCTGGCGAACAAGGTAGTCAAATCGGCAGCGGTCCTTGTAGGCGACAATGCAAGAGCGCAGGAACTTAAGCAGTTTGTCTGGAACCATCCGATCCAGAATGATTTGTCATTCAAGAAAGAATTCGGAGACTTCCCTGCACTGCGTGAAGCGATCAAAGGCAAGATAAAACTTGCGAAAGACGGTATGCCGATCAGCAGACTGTACGAATCCTTGAATGAGCAGTTTTCAGATTATCCGCTCTTTCAGGAATTTGAAGGCGAGACACTTGAGCCTGTGGATATGCTTCTCGACCTGCTTGACCTTATCAATGATTTCGACAAGGCCTACAATCCTTACGATACAGCCGATGCTGTTGACGTAGTTGCCAGCGAGATCATGAATACCATTTTCGACGCACCGGTATCCAAGCCTACGTTTGCCGACAGGAAAGCAGCGGAAGTCAATGCGGCCAAAGCAGAAGCAGCGCAGGCCAGAGAACAGGCAAGGAAGCAGACGCCTGCGGATGTCAAGGCTTATTATGAGGCTAAGCTGAATGATATCAGAGAACAGCGCGACAGATATCTTGCGGATCTTGTGCAGGCTTATAAGGATCGCTCAGCCAGGGCAAAAGAATCCGAGGACCGGGCAAGGGTGCTGCGGACTATGAAACAGGCAGAGAGGCTTGCGAAGAAGTCAAATGACGCCTTCCGTGCTGAGATCAAAAACCTGTTAGGCAACTACGATACTGTGGCACAGCGCCTGTCGAATCACAAGGCACAGGAACTCTCAGAGCTGGAAAGCTGGGTAAGGCGAAACAAGGATAATCCGGACGCAATCATCACGCCGCAGGTATCTGACAAGCTTGCAAGATATTATAAGGACCATCTGTCGGATATGACGATCGGAGACGTCCGGGCATTGGGCGAAGCTCTTCTGGAAGTCATACACAGAATAAGGACCGAGAACAGAATCATCGGACTGCGGGAAAGATACAACACTGTAGACCTTGGCAAACAGATCATACAGGACGTCAGAAATGCTCCGGGAACAGGACCTTCAGCACTTGCCAGAGGCATGGACAAATTCCTTATCAATGGCCTTATGAGACCTGAGACGGAATTCCTGCGACTCGTAGGCTTCAACAAAAACAGCCCACTTTATGAATACACGTTCGGCGACAGGCTTTCGCTCCTGACAGGGCAGAAGACGATGCAGGATTACCAGAGAGAGGCTAACGAGCGTTACTTCCGTCAGTTCCTGGATGACAAGGAATTCATGAAATCCATCACCGGCAAGAACGCAAGGACGATAGAGATCACCGGCACGGACGAGCAGGGCAAACAGCACACCGTAAAGGTAACTCCTGACTTTGTAATGGCAATGTATATGCACTCACAGAACGTTCAAAACCTTATGCATATCTGCAATTATAAGGATGAACACGGACGTGAGGTGAAGGCTGGTGGAATGACCGTACCGGATTACAAGCTCTATAAGGACGGCAAGAAGACCGAGGCATACAACGCAGGAACAAAGCTTACATTTACGAGAAGTCAGTTTAATGACCAGCTTAAAGGCCTTACGCCTAAAGAGATGGAATTTATCAAGGCGGCACAGAGATATTATTCCGAGATGTCACAGCCGAGGATAAATGACGTATCAGAACAGCTCTTAGGATACAGCCTGGCTAAAGTGGATAACTACTTCAGGATCAATACGGACCCGGATTACAGGGGCGGAGACATGGAGAACATCCGCTTCGACGGCACGATCGAAGGCATGGGCTGGACTAAGGAACGTGTTAACGGAAAGAACCCGATTTTGCTGATACCGCTTTCCGAGCAGCTGCAGAAAGATATCGTGGCACATTCCAAGTATGTGGGAATGGCAATACCGATCAGGAACTTCAGCAAGATATACGGCATTACGGAAAACACCTACGCACAGAACGCAGACGGCAAGTATGAACTGCAGAACGCTTACGCATCTTCTGTAATAAAGGAGATCAACAAGAAGCATCCTTCCGGAGCAGACACGAATTACATCAGGGATCTTCTGGCGGATATCCAGAATCCGGTCAGCAATATGAGCGCACTCGACAAAGTGTTTGCCGCATTGCGAAGTAAATACGCGGGATCCGTCCTGACATTGAACCTGGGCGTAGCGCTTAAGCAGGCAGCATCATTCCCGACAGCTGCAGCGGAGATAGGCTGGGCGCCGATCATCAAGACCGTACCACAGTTTGGCAAGGCAATGGCAAGCTTCGCAAAACCGGCCAACCAGAAGACGATCGACTTTATCAGCAAATATTCACCGCTCATGAGACTGAGGACAGAAGGTATGTCTACTCAGGAGTTGGCCGATATGCAGAGGCTGAGCCATAAGATACCGGGCGCCCTTAACTGGATACAGAACGTCGACGTCGGCACGGTCGCAGCACTATGGAAAGCTTCGGAATACTATGTGAAGCAGAACTTCAAAAACCTTAAACCGGGAACTGAGGAATTCTACCAGAAAGTTGGCGACGTCCACACAAGGGTAATCACCAAGACGCAGCCGAACTACTCGGAGCTTCAGAGACCGGGACTGCTGAGAAGCAAGTCAGAAATCACGAAGACGCTGATGATGTTCAAGACGCAGCCTTTCCAGAACTTTAATATCCTTTATGAAGCGGTAGGATCATTCAAGGCGGCGGAGAGAGCATACAAGGCTAACCCGACAGAAGAGAACAAGGCCGGAAGAAACGAGGCGCGTAAACGTCTTGCCTGGGCAATATCTTCGCAGGTGGTTTCTAATAGCGTATTTGCTGCCATGCAGGTGATATGGGATATCATGCGCAGGAAGGAAGACCCGTTGGATGACGAGGATAAGAACGTCCAGAGACTGAATAATTTCTTCAAGAACATGATATCGTCCTGGGCGGGCATGGTTCCTGGAGGCTCACAGGCTTTAGAAGTAGTCGAGAAGTGGGTAGACGATGCGCTCGTAGCTATGGGCGGAGAGAAATACTTCGACAATAAAGTATATGGTTTCGAGCTTGACGCCAGTATCGAAGGCTTGAACAAGATGGTAGACCTGATCACCAACCTTCCCAATCTGGGTGGAGACATCTTCGGACTTATCAAAGGCGACGAGAACAAGGAAGAATATCTCCGTGATCTGTTCAAACAGTTTAAGGACGTATCAACCTTCTTCGGAATTCCGACCAACAACGTCATAAACCTCACACAGGCTACGATGGAATGGGCAATGACTAAGGGACTTGGATATAACGATGCGCAGGCGAGATATATGGCGGACAGACTGCTTACAGGTGTTGACAAGAGCAAGCACACGTCAACATATTACGGAAAGCTGGCAGTGGCTGCGGGCGATGAAACAATGCAGATGTTCCTTGAAGACCCGGTGTTTACCGAGAAATCCAAAGAGGACGTTAAGAAGGCCCAGTTTGAGAATGACTTCGGTACGAAGGAGATCTATTTAGAAGATAGAGGTTCCGTAACGGAAGAAGCGTTCAAGCAGTTTGCCGACAAATACGTGGAGACAAACGATAAAGATGGCAAGGCATCTAAGGCGGAAATCGTTAACGCACTTACTGAGGCGCCCCTTTCCGAAGATGAAAAGGAAGCTATTTATAATCTGTACAAAGATACAAAGAACTGGGGCGAATACAATAAAGCTGTTGCCAATAATGAAAAGGACGAGCTTGCGAACGAATACGGGGATGCAGCAAAACAAGTCTATACCGATAACAGAGACTCCGTAACGGAAGAAGCTTACAAACAATTCGTAGAGAAGTACGTGGAAACCAATGATGGCAATGGGTACAGGTCACAGGATGACGTCCTCAGAGCACTGGGTGCAACGGATCTTACTGAGGATGAAAAGAAGAATATCTATGGGCTGTACTGGGATTCCGCAAAGTACGATGAGAAAGCGGCCAAGTTTGAAGCTAAGGCCGAAACTCCGGTAGCAAGTGCGGCAGAGATACCGGCAGGTCAGCAGGGAATCTTTACAAGCCTCACAACTCCGGGAGCCAACGAACTTATGCCGGCCGGAGTGAGCAAGAGGGCCACAGAGATCACGACGCCCCCAGAGGTGTGGATGAAAGTTCCTGACGAAATGCAGGACGCTTACAGGACGTTCACAGAGTCATACCGCGCCAAGTCCGACGGAGACGGCAAGCTGTCACAGAGCGAGGCTATACACGCACTGAGCGACGTAGACGAAGCAAACCGTGAAGCACTCTACAACCTTATAGCGGATGGCAAATGGACCAGATCCTATCATGATGCTAAAGTAGCCGTGGATAAGGACGACATGCAGCAGACCTACGGCGCGAATGAGATGTACCTTGAAACACTACCGATCAGCGGAGACAGGCTCGATGAATTCAACAGAGCATACGCAGCCGTATCTAACAATAATGATTCGGTAACGCAGGCAGAGCTGGCAGCAGCACTCAACGCCATGGGGGTTACGCTGGAAGAGGGCGAAGCAATCTGGGCGGCCTACGCACAGGACCACGCTGATAAGTATGGCAGCGGCTGGAAGAAGACGTATGCAAGCTATTACGGCGGCGGATCAGGCGGTTCATCCGGAGGCTCCAGCGGAGGCGGACGTTCTTCAAGTGGAGGCCGTTCATCCGGAGGCGGAAGCAGCAGAAGCTCAGGCGGGTCAGTATCAACGCAGCCGGTAGTCGGGGCGTATCCGGGATACTCAGAGACATCGGCAGGTGCAGCTACTCCGACATATACACAGCCGGTAACAATGCCCGAGCCTGTGGCAACAACTCACCAGACACCGTATACGGGGCTTCAGCGGCACTCTGAGGGCGGCAACGTAGACCTTACCTACAGGCCTGTCTTAAAAGCCGTAGAGCTTCGCAGGAAAGGCTGGGGCGGCGTCCTGAGCGACACGGTAAGGAACTTCGTCAAGTCCTACTTCAAGGACGGCAAGGCGCTGAACTTCACGCCGATCGTGCTGGATAAGGACGGCAACTACGTCAGGACCTTATCGCCGAACGAACTTAGAGAATATGCCGAGGCAGTCCTCAAGGGAGAACGTGAAGACGACATGAAGCTGCAGGTAGGCACGGCATATGAAGGCACCGACGCAATGGCCCAGGCTGAGAAGGCAGCGGCAGAAATCGAAAAGCTTGATAAGGATTATACGCAGACTGCGTAAGAAGCAGCGGGGGGAGATTTTCTTCCCCGCTCTTTCTATAATGAAAATAGGGGGAACGTTATGACCATCACTTACGATATTAACAATACATATCCGCTGCCCTTAGGCCATGCCGGCGACAAGGGAGCTTTAACGATAAAGTTTGCAGGATTCAAGCAGGTATCCCTGGATAATCCGGTATCGCTGATAATGGGCAGTCCGATCGAACAGACGATCCAGCTTGACGAAGACCTTACATGTACAGTTACGGAAGAGATGACGGCAAAGGCATGGAGCAACATCCCTATGCGTCTGCAGGAGACAGGAGACGGCCTCGTTAATACGAGCCGGGTATTCTTCGGAGAGGTTAATTAATGACAGCAGAGATCATTCTTGCAATGTTCGCATCGACCGGGCTGTTTTCATTAATTCAATTCTTGATAAACCGGCACGATCAGAAGAAGGGCAAGAGAGCAGAACTTGATAAGAAGATAGACGGGATCCGAAACGATCTCGATAAACTGAGGGCGGAGATAAAAAGGAATGACGCCTTGCAGGCCCGCCGTCGCATCTTGCGCTTCAACGACGAATTATTAAGCGGGCTTAAACATAGTAAAGAAGCGTTCGACGATATTCTTGAAGACATAGATATCTACGACACATACTGCGCAGCGCACCCGGATTTCAAGAACAATAAGGGAGTATTGGCAAAGCAGCATGTTAATGATACATATTTGAAATGCGAGAAGGAGGCTTCATTCTTATGAGTAAAGCATGGTGGAAAGCGGCCGGCATACGTAGTCTGAAGACGGTGGCGCAGACAGCGGTCGCGACTATAGGAACGACAGCAGTAATGTCTGAGGTGAACTGGTTAATGGTGGGCTCCGCGTCGATTCTGGCGGGGATCCTGTCGCTCCTGACAAGCCTGGCAGGGCTGCCGGAAGTTAAAGAGGATGTGGTCGATAAATGACCAAGGCCGAAAAAGCCACTCAGATAATGGAACAATGGGCTATGGATGACTCTCACGGCTACGATCAAGCTTACAGATGGGGAGAGTACGGCGATTATGACTGCTCCTCTGCCGTGATCACAGCCTGGGAGCTGGCCGGCGTTCCGGTCAAGACCTGCGGAGCCACCACGACGTGGACAATGTATCCTATTTTCCTTGCGATGGGTTTCGCAGACATAATCGGTTCAGTAGACCTCACCACAGGAGCAGGACTTCAGCGGGGAGATATCCTGCTTAATCGGAAGAACCATGTCGCCATGTACTGCGGCAATGGGCTTGAGGTTGAAGCTTCCATCAACGAATTCGGTGGCATAACCGGAGGACACCCCGGCGATCAGACAGGCTGGGAGTTTCTGATTCAGCCGTACCGCAATGATTATCCCTGGGATCACGTATTGCGCTACACGAGAGATGATGAGGTATACCATATGGATCTTGAAGATGTTTATTTAGGATGTAACGGGTTGCACGTTCTGGTATGTCAAAAGATGCTTGCCTGTTGCGGGCTGTATGGCGGCCTGTATGACGGAGCTGCCGGGATGAAGACACACGATGCAATAGTTGCGTTTCAGCAGATACTTGTCAACGAGGGCAAGTTGGCAGAAGTCACCGGCAGGTGTGATGCATTTACCTGGAAAGAATTGGTCGAAAGGCACAGCTAAAATCGACGGTTTTCTTCATTCATTTTTTCCTCTTTTCTTTTCTTGGGCGGACCTTCGGGTCCGCCGTTTTGCTAACCAATTTGCTAACTAAAATTCAGAAACCAGTGTAAAATAGGCAAAAAGAAAGAGCGCGAGACGGGATTCGAACACGGATATAATGGTACGTTTTTCCCTATAAAATAGGCGCTTGTTAAAAAGTCATCTGCAATTCATCTGCAATTTATGCGCGGAAGAACTCTTTTAAGTTGTCTGCTGCAGCCTGCGCTTCCTGTCTGGACAGGTGCGTATAGATCTTCCGCATTGTCGTGAAGTCCGAGTATCCGCCCAGGGACATGCAGGCGAGTTCACTGATCCCTCTGTAATAGCAGAGCGACACGAACGAGTGCCTGAGGCAGTGGAGCGACAATCGGGGCAGGCCGTTATGCCTGCAGATCGTCCGCAGGTGGGAAGACATTCCGGATGTGGAGTACGGGCACAGCAGGCCGTCATAGCTTTTAGCAACAAGTAAAGGCACACGATCGGTCATGATCGGCACATCGCGGGTAGAGGACGCATTTTTATTAGTGTCCTTATAAGTGAATCCGTCAACGCTTTTTACCAGGGCGCCGCGTACATGGATTACTCCGCCTTTTACCTGATCCTTACGGAGCGCCAGCATCTCTGATCTGCGCAGACCATGCAGGCAGAGAAGATAAGCAAGCTCGTATTGGTCTCCTTCTATTGCCTTGACGAAGACCTTGATCTGGTCCGGGTCCAGGAAGGGGCGCTCTTCTTTTGGGGCCTGCGGAAATTGCACTCGGTCGAGTATAATTCCGTTCTCCCGGTACACTGATGCGACAAGTGCGAAGGAATTCTTTAGTGTTTTAGGCGATACGCTTTTTGCCTCGCGGTTGATAACGGCCTGCCAGTCTATGCGCTGGGTGAGTGGGAAGTCCATTACAGCCTGGAAGCGCTGCCTTTGTATATCCCTGTACCCTTTTATCGTAGACGGCGACAGCACGTTTGACCGGGATTCTATATATTCGTCTATCCCTTCCCTTAATGTCAGCCTGGAGATTTTCTGATCAGGCTTCATCTTGAACATGGCAGCGGCCTGTTCAGCTTCCTTTTTAGTATCACGCGTGAAGGAATGTCTTTTCCCTCCGACCATTACGGAGCAGTTCCACGATCCGGAGGGCAGTTTTTTTGCTTTAGGTGTTTTCATAAGCGCCTCCTTTTAACTTGCATGTAACTGAGTATTAGTTGCAAAGGCGCCCCGAAGATGATACTATGATAAACAATTGGGGAGTATCTTTTCGGAGTGCTCTTGGCCGCCTTCCCTGCGCCAACAGGGAGGGCGGTTTTATATTATTTTTGGAACAGCGAAGTAATGTTCTCAGCCATCTTTAATGCCAACTCCTGAGAGATGACCACAGAAACGATTTCATTTACGCAGTGGGGCTCTTCAGGATGGTCAACATCGGCCGGCTCTTCCTGGAGCATTCTTAAAACGAAATTCTTTTCGATATTGTTGTACGCGCATGCGATTTTATTTACGTAATTGATCATTATTTCACCTCCAGATTCAAATAATGTTCATGCGGATTTCTAAATGCAATGACTTTTGTGTCGATAAATGATGCGCTCGACAAGAGGCCGCCGTCGACACGCTCATGGTTGATCCTGTGATAACTATTATCCGGGAACAGGCCCAATGCGGCCATGTATCTAGCAATTACCTTAAGCGAAAAATTCACATCCCCACTTTCCCATTTTGAGACCTGGGACTGCTTCACGTTTAAAAGCTGAGCGAATTCGGCCTGAGTCATGTTCCTTCTAAGCCTTTCCTTTGTGAGCATAGATGAGATGCTGGAAGACAGTTCAGAATAAATTATATCTTCCGCAGATACAGACCCTTCGAATAAACGGAGGAGATCCATGGTATTATTCGCGTTCATAAATCATCGTCCTTTCATTATTTCCTTAAAACGAGCATCGGCTAACTGGATCCTTTCGGAGTAATCGGTTTTTCTTTTACCCGAACGCTCAAAAAATGTGGTTAAGAGAGCAGGAGTGTTGTCAGGGGCAAAAGCAATTATCAGCCTTATATTAAATTGAGATTGTCTAAGGTGAATGGAATATAAGCTAGTTCCGCTGTGCTTAAGCCGCTCATGGGAATCAACCCTATTAATATCATGTCTGAATTCTACTATATATCCAAGCTGTACTCGCAGCAGTCGGAAGAAGGCCGCTTCTTTTCCTTTGAGATCTTTTTTTATTAATTCCGCAAACTCATCAAGGCATTTCGGATGTACCAGGAAGAGCCCAAGGATTTCACTTAATTCAAGGAAAGCCTCATAATCGTTCATTTAGTACCTCATATTATAATATAAAAGTGATAAAAAACAATAATTTTGAATGAAATAGCAAAAAAATATCATTGATACATAATATTAATGTATAACATCATACCTCTTATCATGCTCCCAAATCCCTTATCAGCCTGACTACGACGCCCTGGATCGTGACCGGGAGCGACTCGATCTGTTTTGCCGTGAAGATCATCGGCGGATATTCGGTCGCGTTAATTGATACCAGGCTTATACCTTCCGCGTATTTGACCAGGCGCTTCACGAAACCGGAGTCTCCGTTGACGATCGCGACCACTGTGTCACCGTCCTCAGCAACGTTTGTCTTCTTTACAACGACCACGTCCTGATCCTTTATCTCCGGATCCATAGAACTGCCGCGCACACGCAGACCGAAGAAGTCACCTTCACGAGCCATATCATCAGGAATAGAAGTATAGCCTTCTATGTTACCTTCTGCAAAGCAGCCGGGGCCGGCAGAGACTGAGGCGTATATCGGGATCTGGACATACCTCCTTGGACTTTCCTTAGGTCGTACTGGTGAATCTTCCCAACCCATAAGGAAGGCGGGAGTGACCCCAAGAGCGAGGGCGAGCTTTGCTATCTTATCACGTTTCATATTGGCGATCATGCCGGTTTCCCATTTTCGGACTGTACTTTTCCCAACACCAACAATATTGCCGACATCTTCCAAAGTGAGATGCTTCTCTTCACGAAGAGCTTTTATTCTTTCTCCAATAGTCATATTATACACCTCCAGTAGTAAGAATTATATAGCAAAAGTGTCGAAAACGCAACAGTGAACGCAAAATGAGCGAAAAAAGTTTCCAAAAAGACAAAAAAAGTATTGACACACGAGATGGACGGTGGTATTTTAAAGCGGAGATCCTCGCTAAAGAAAAAGCGCTCCAGCTCATCTACAAAGAACCGCAGGAGATTTTTAACGATGAAGAAGATGCAGGAATTCCGCTCCCTTCGTCGGCTGATGAAGGCAGCTAATATAACCGAGCTTGCGCCGTACATGCACATGACCAGGCCAAGCGTATATAAGAGGATCCAGCATCCGGAGCAGCTGAGCCTAAGCGAGATCATAGGAATAGGAAAGTATTACATAGTCAACGGAGAGATGACAGCAGAAGAGTTCCGGGCAGCACTCATAAACGACTTCAAATTCTGAGGAGGCACACATGAAAGCATTGATAATCGAAATTTTATTTCTTGCAGCGATCGTATTTTTCATCGTCTGCGCTGCCGGCATTGAAGGGGGAGCTTCCCTAACGGCCTGCTCGATTGGAATGGCCGTGTGCCTGCTCTGGATGTTCTTAGTAATGTATGCAAACGGCAGGTGAGATATGGACAGAGTTGAATATTATCGGGTCCTATACAGGACGATGATGGCCTGCCACACACCGGAGCAGTTCGCACAGATCGACAAGCTGATCAGGGCACACAGGATAGACCTGGGAGCAACCGAGATAGCTAACCTGCTGCAGGAGAAGGCCCGCAGATATAACGAGGTATTAACGGCCGCGCCCGTTGATATATAAGTCCTTTCATGATGATAAAAATCCCTTACCCCAGCCTCCTGCGCGGAGGAGGCCTATAAAAAAACGTTCCGGGTGGAACCGTTATTCATAAAAAACATATGGGGCTGCCTCCGCCGGCGGTCCCGGAAAGGAGAAAAATGAGATGGAAAAAGATGGGACGGCAAGTCTATGAGGGCGGAGAGTCCACCGTATATTACGAATCAGAATCAGGCTGGTACCGGATTGAGAGCAGAAAGAGGATTGTGCCACGTGCTGATGGGACAGGGGTTGACTGTTACAGAAGATATCTCTTGTTCAAGGAAGAAGACGCACCAATTAGGCACGTCGCGAAGGATGAATTCACTTCTCTGAGCGCAGCGAAAATGGCGGCAGAGAGAAGCTGGAGATCGCAGAAATTATGGGTCAGGAAGCGTCAAGTCGGCTGGTAAAGAACCATAAAAAACGAGAAACGCATTACAGAGAGGAAAAAGAAATGGAAGAAATCGGAAAACTCATACACGAATTATTTGATGATCTGAGAACCAAAAATGAAACGCTTGAGGACAGGTGCCAGCGCCTTAATGAGGAGAACAATAAGATGGCACTGGCCCTCGCAAAAGTCACCGACCTTGTAAGCTCGCTCGTTACGAAATCAACTACCGGCGACTGGTATATGCAGTCCTTATGGGGCAGAGAATTTGATGGGCTTATTGATCTGTTAGGAATCGAACTGAAAGAGGAGGAAGAGGAATGAATATCTTCGAGATAAACGCACAGCTGCGGGCAATAGCTGATGGAGCAGAATTTGATGAGGAGACCGGAGAGATCTTCGACGAGCAGGCGATCATGGACCTGCAGATAGCAAGGGATGAAAAACTTGAAGGCATAGCCTGCCTGATCAAGGAAGCGAAGGCAATGGGCGAAGCACTTAAGGCCGAGAAGGAATCACTTTACAAGAGACAGAAAACTGAAGAGCGCAAGGTAGAGAGTCTGAAGAAGCTGCTCATGGCCTGCATGGAAGACGGCGAGAAGTTCAAGTCAGCCAGGGCGTCAATCGGATGGAGAAAGTCACAGTCAGTTGAGGTACAGGACGAGGCGCTTATCCCGGAAGAATATCTCAAGGTAGTCACGGAACCGAACAAAACGGCAATCAAACTGGCAATCGAGCGAGGCGAAGAGGTCCCTGGAGCGACGATCGTTCAGAGAAACAACGTGATCATCAAGTAAACAGAAAAGCGGCTATACAGCCGCCCTCCCGGAAGGTATTACTTAATCTCACTAATTAAAAGATACCACTTTCCGGGAGACATTTCAATCGGAGGTGCAAAGAAAATGGAAAACATGAAGATATATGAGGCAGGCAGACAGGTACCGGAATCCGCAAAGAAGATCATAGGCGCCGGCAGGCTTAAAGGGTTTACCGATGTTAATCCCATGTGGCGTATCAAGAGGCTTACGGAGATCTTCGGACCGTGCGGCATAGGCTGGAGGTACGAGCCTATACACAGGGATATCCAGACATTCAATGGCGAGACATGCGTCTTTATCGACATCATGCTGTACGTCGTAGATCCGGAGACGGGAGAGTGGTCACAGGGCATATACGGTACGGGCGGGTCCAAGCTTGTCGCTCAGGAAAAGTCAGGACCGTATGTATCTGATGAAGCTTTCAAGATGGCCCAGACAGATGCGCTGTCGGTGGCCTGCAAGAACTTAGGAATCGGAGCTGACGTGTATTTCGAGAAGGACCGGACAAAATATACAGCCACACCAGAAACGCAGTCAGAAACGCCACAGAGCGCTCCTGCAGGGCAGAGGATGGCAACGGAGAAGCAGATCGGATATCTCAGGAAGCTCGGATACACAGGTGACTGCACTAATCTCACAGCTGCACAGGCAAGCAAGCTGATCGAGCAGGGGATGAGCTATGGAAAGTAAGGCAAGGCTCGTTGACATAGCGAAGGACTGGCGGAACGGTAAATTCCGCCTGACCTTTGAGCTTGACTCATTCCTCCCAAACATGGTCGACGCCATTAAGGACTGCTGCCTCAGGTTATCCGTGAAGAAATGGAAAGAGAAGCGCTCACTGGATGCTAATGCTTACATGTGGGTCCTCTTTACCAAGATGGCCGCCATCCTGCAGAGTACGCCGAATGAGATACACGACGAAATGTTATATCGGTACGGCATACCGGACGAGGATGAGGACGGATACATATCAATAGCGGTCCGCAGCAGGATCGACATAGCCAGGATCGAAGGCTACTGGAAACTCTATAAGGAATCACGCGACGGCAAGTACAAATACTACTACCGGATCAAAGGGACAAGTGAGCTGGACACAGCGGAAATGGCATGGTTCCTGCAGAGAGTGATCGAGGAAGCGGAAGAGCTGGGCATCGAGACTGCGACACCGGACCAGATACGGGAGATGGAAGCACTTTGGGAAAGAAACAGATCAAGAGCAGAGTACAAGAAGATCTCAGCAGATGCTTAGTGTGTGGCAAAAGCCCGACGCAGATACACCATGTGTTCTTCGGATGGGGCAATAGACAGAACAGCGAGAAGTACGGGTACGTCGTAGGCCTGTGTATGTATCACCATACCGGAAGTAAAGACGCGGTCCATTGTAACAAGGTATTAGAGCACAAGCTGAAGCGCATGTGCCAGGAAGAATTTGAGAAGAACGTAGGCACACGGGAAGAGTTCCGGAAGATCTTCGGCAAGTCATATCTGGAAGGAGGATTCAAATGGTAGCACAGAGGATGAAGATCCTTGACTATATCAAGCGGCACGGCTGTATAACAGCAAGGCAGGCCTTCGACATATGCAAGTGTAACAGCCCGCGGAAAAGGATCTCCGAGTTAAGAGAGAAGGGGTACCCGATCGAGGACAGGTGGCGTCAGGACGAAGAGGGCCGGCGCTGGAAGGAGTATTACCTGTATGAGCATAAACAGTAAGGCGAAGGGCGGACGCGGAGAGCGTGAGTGGGCCGAGTTCTGCCGCGAGTTAGGCTTCATAGAGGCCCACAGAGGCACTCAATACCATGGGGGCTATGATTCCCCGGACGTGACCGGATTGCCCGGTATACACCAGGAAATCAAGCGTGTGGAGAAGCTTAATATCTACAACGCGATGAAGCAGTCGATCCACGACTGTGAAGGCAAAGCAATTCCAATCGTGGCACACAGGCGGAATCGCGAGGGCTGGATGGTAACTATGAGAGCAGAAGACTGGATGAGGTTATATAAGGCATGGCAAAAGACAGTTTCATCTTCCATTTAGAAAACGCTGAGGATCTGGCGGACCTTACTCTTGAGGAACAGGGCAGGATCCTACAGGCAATGATCAGTTATTCGCAGACCGGAGAAGAGCCGGACTTCGAAGACAGGACATTGCGATCTGTCTGGCGCCCGATATTCCGCCGGTTAAAGGCAGATAAAGAAGCATATGAAGAACGCTGCGAGCTGAACCGTATGAATGGCCAGAAGGGAGGCCGCCCAAAAAACCAACCGGTTTATGAAGAAACCCAGAAAAACCAAACGGTTAATTTGGGTTTTCCAGAAAAACCGAAAAAACCCGATTCTGATACGGATTCTGATATAGATACGGATTATGAAAAGAAAAGGGTTCCTACGGAACCCCAAAAGAAAAGCGACCAGCGCTTTTCCCCACCCACAGCAGAACAGGTACGGGAATACTGCCAGGAGAAATCGCTTAACAACGTGGATCCGCAGCAGTTCGTGGACTTCTATGCCTCTAAAGGCTGGAAAGTAGGCAACCAGCCTATGAAAGACTGGAAGGCTGCTGCCCGTACCTGGAACAGCCGGCAGAAATCTCCGCCGGTAAACAGCAGGAACCAGTTCCTACAGTTCGAGCAGCACGTCTATGACATGAAAGAACTTGCCTTAAGAGCAAAAAGGAGAGTGTAAATGCAAGAGTATAAGTCATTCTACAAGCAGGTAGGCGGCAATGAAGGAAACCTGTGCCACTATTCGACTCGGCTGGATACATATGGCTGCGGGTGCCAGCACGACTGCGGATACTGCTACGCTAAGTCGCTCCTGGAGTTCCGGGGCTTATGGAACACACGCGAGCCGGCAGTGGCGGACATCGAGAAGATCAAAAAGAAGCTGGACAAGATCGAGGGCATTATCCGTATGGGCGGCATGACCGATTGCTTCCAGCCGGTGGAGAAAAAGTACGGCGTCACATACGAGACCATTAAGGCCATGAACGAGCGCGGGATAGGGTACCTGATCGTAACGAAGTCAACGCTCGTGGCAGACGATAAGTACATGGACATATATGATAAGGACCTGGCACACATACAAGTCACCATTACGACAACGGACGATGCCAAGGCAAGGACATATGAAATGGCAAGCCCGGTCTCCGAGCGGATAAAGGCGATCGAGATGCTGCAGGAGCGCGGGTTCGACGTGAGCATAAGATTATCACCATTCATTCCGGGAAACGTCGATATAGGCGCCGTTAATAAGATACAGTGCGACAAGATCCTTGTGGAGTTCCTGAGGTGCAACGGGTTTATCCGTAAGACGTTTCCGATAGACTATTCGGAATACACACTGAAGCACGGCGGATACTGGCATCTGCCATTAGAGAGAAAGATCGAATATCTGAGCGGGATCAAGAAGGACCAGATCAGCGTATGCGACGACGTTCCGGAGCACTATGAATACTTTAAACAGAATTTCAATTACAACCCAGATGACTGCTGCAATTTAAGGAGGGAAGCATGATCTACAAGCAAGAAGCGCTCGACGTAATGGAAGCCTACAAGAGGAATATGGTCCACATCCTGGGAGAAGACAACGAGCTGGTCAAGGTGATCGAGACCTGCCAGAGACTGGTGGAGGAGATAGAGGATGTTACCGATAACAATGTCGGGAGGTGGATACCAGTAAGTGAGAGATTACCAGAAGAACGTGACTGGTACTTAGGCATATTCAAAGAACCAGATACAGGGTGGATAAATCCATTACCGTTTATATGCGACTATCTTCTTGGCACGAAAACCAAAGCCACAACAAAAGAGGGATGGATTTTGAGAGGTTTTACGGATAGAGAGAAATATATTGATTATTATTTTAATTTGGAATGTGTCGCATGGATGCCACTACCAGAGCCGTATAAGGAGGAACAGGGATGAACACAATATATGACAATTCGTTAACAGTAGCACCTATCGCCGCTGATTGCGGTCATAAGCTCCCTTGTGGAGTGTGTCGGTTAATGATGTGTATGTGTCCAATTAACGGAACGCCTGTTGTAACTCCGACATGGACAGTAAGCACTGGCAAAGACGTGGAATTAACATCGAAGACTAAGGTGGAGTATAAGGAGGATAAGGATGAGTGATCTGATAGATAGACAGGCATTGCTTAAGCACCTGGAAGAAAAAAGCGGCATGAATACGCCCTTATGGTTAGTGGAAACCATTAACGAGATGCCGTCATTAGAGAAGGAATTAAATAAATATATGACGTTGATCGACGATAAAATTGAAGAGCTGAAAAAAAAAGAGTATTGGGAAAAGCTTAACGAGTCACTTAGTCATTCTATCCAACAGTTAATAGATCATGGATATATATGAGGAGAAGGAGAATGACCGACCAGCAGAAAAATGAGTTAAAAGAATACGTCAGCCAGACCAAGGGACAGGGCTCGTACAGTGATGACGCCTGCGTGATCAGGGACTTTATCGAGGCCTTCGGAGACGATGTTACATGGGAGAACATAGATAAGTTATGTGCGTCACGCCGGCTGGGCTGGGGCGGCAAAGATACGGCAAGGCGCTTCCTTTACAGGTGGAAGATGTGGAAGGAAGGCGTACCGGTAAGCGTCATTGCCAGTGAGCAGGGGGCAAGAGCCTGCGGGGTAGCGAAATGTCCGGACCGCGATCTATACGGATTCTGTCTGAAAAGGTACCGCTATTGGTCAAGCTGTCCGACGCTTAAACAGTTAAACGAGATCGTTAAAGCGCCTGAACCGAAGAAAGAGGAGAAGCCGGAGAAGGGAAAAGTCGACTGGATATTCGGCAAGGTATGCAGCTATAAAGATGCGGCGTGTGCCGTATTCAAAGGGAACTATTAAATGCAGGACTACTATCACTACGAGTATATCTGTCCATATCTGGCGCGGGTGGAGAAGCTAAAAGTCACCTGTGAGAGGGGGAGCTGCGTCATCTTCGGGGATGCTGAAGAGGCGCGGCTTTTCCTGCGCAGATACTGCTGTGGTGAGTACGGATCATGCACGATAGCTAAGATGCTTAACGATTACTGGGAAGGAGAAGAACAGTGAAAAGCTACAAGCAACGTTACGAGGAGATGAACAAATACTACCTGGACCGTATCAAGAAGCTGCAGGACCAGCTCCATGCGGAGAAGGTGGCACGGGAACAGATCGACAGCATGTACCAGGGATATGTGGCCGAGATCGTTAAGAAGTACGGGCTTCCTGAGAGCACGGTATTCATTGAGCCGAAGAAGATAGACCTTAATACGATGATCCTCGTAGAGCCGATGAAAGACGGCAAGATCTGCATACGGGCTGTGGAAAAGCCAGCGGGGGAGAATAAAACCGAATGATTTTATAAAATATAGGCGTGGACAGCGCCGTGGTTATACCGTGAGGTAGACAGGAAGTGAGATGAATGGAAAAAGGGCAACACCCTAACTCAAGGAAAAATCTAAAAAGTTTTGTGGCCGGGGATCCGAGGACTACGGAGTGTGCAAAGAAAGGCGCTAAAGCAAAGAACGATAAGTACAGGAGCCTGCGCGATGTATTTCGCCAGGAACTGACAGAGGAAAACAAGCAGAAGATATTAGACGTCGTAACGAACATGGCCCTTGAAGGGAACCTGCAGGCGCTGGACCGTCTGGTAACGATCCTGGGTGATTCATCCAGCACACAGGTAAACGTGGAAGCGCAAGTGGGCGGCGGCGTGATCATGATGGAGAAGCAGGCGGATGGAGACAAGTAACGTCATCTGGAAGCCGCAGCCGAAGCAGGCAGCGTTCATGCGACGCAAGGAATTTGAAGTGCTGTATGGCGGCGCTGCAGGCGGGGGCAAGTCGGATGCGCTGGTGATAGAAGCCCTGAGACAGGTACACATACCGCATTACAAGGCCTTGATACTCAGGAAGACTTTTCCGCAGCTGCGTGAGCTGATAGACAAGAGCCTTGTATATTACCCGCAGGCGTTTCCGGGAGCGAGATATAATTCGTCATCTCACACGTGGAGATTCCCGTCAGGGGCGAAGATCATTTTCGGGTCCATGAACAGGCCGACGGACAAGCTGCAGTACCAGGGGCAGGCATACGACACGATCTGCTTTGACGAGCTGACACACTTCACGTATGACGAGTACATATACCTGCATTCGAGGTGCAGGCCTAACGGTCCCGGTACAGAGTGCTATATCAGGAGCACATGCAACCCCGGAGGCATAGGGCATGCGTGGGTGAAGGACCGCTTCATAGATCCCGCCCCACCGATGACGCCGATAGAAGATATATCGACATGGGTAGATCCGCAGGGGAAAGAGCACTCGGCAGTACGGCACAGGATCTTCATACCGAGCACAGTATTCGACAATGAGGAACTGCTGCGCAACGATCCGACATACGTAGACAGGCTGTCGTCACTTCCGGAAGCAGAGAAGAAGGCGCTGCTGTACGGCGACTGGGACAGCTTCAGCGGTCAGGTATTCCACATAGACGACGATCCTCAGCACTATCAGGACGGCAGATGGACGCATGTTATCGAGCCTTTCAAGATCCCGCAGGAGTGGAAGATCGTCTGCGGCATGGACTGGGGCTATGCAAGGCCGTTTGCTGTTGGCTGGTTCGCGGTATCAAACACGAGGCACAAGACCGGCAACAGCCCGATATACATGATAGCTGAGTATTACGGATGCACAGGCACACCGAACGAAGGCATCAAGGCGGAGCCGACAGAAGTGGCAGCGAAGATCCGGGAGATCGAGGAGACTAACCCAGACCTTAAAGGCCGCCAGATATCACGTGTAGGTGATCCTGCCATATGGGGCAAGCAGGCCGGGGCGAGCATAGGCGAGCTCTTTGAACGTGAGCGGATCTATTTCGAGAGAGGCATAAACGATCGCTTAAACGGCAAGATGCAGCTGCACTACAGGCTGGCATATGACGACGAAGGCTACCCGATGTTCCAGGTATTCAACACATGCCGGCACTGGATACGGACGATACCGTCACTGGTATACGACGAGAGGTACGTAGAGGACGTGGACTCAGACGGAGAAGACCACTTATACGACATGACCAAGTACGTACTCATGCGCAATCCTGTTACGCCGCCGCTCAAGCCGGCTAAGAAACCGAAACCATATAACCCGCTCGATACGGATATGGATATAGACGCTATGGACAGATACGAATTTTTCAGAAGGTACTAAGGAGGTATCACCAAATGTTTTACGAGATCGAAGCAACACAGGCAGCAAAAGTAACCGCAGACATGTTCCCGCTTAAGGCAGGCACGCCGGTCAAGATCGCCAGCGGCGTAATGGTAGTGGCTAATGATTCAAACGCACACGGCCTTATCATGCGCAATGAGGACACTATGCCGCCGCAGGAGAGCATGTACTGCTGTGTAGCAGGCGTAGTAGACCTTAACGCACTGGCACTCAACACAGGCTTCCAGCTGTCATCCGACGCGGTATCGGCACTCACCGGCATCCGCGGCGTAAAGATCGCGGACCTCGGCGACGCAAAGCCGGTAACAGGCATCACGATGTCAGACGCGACGGCATCCATCGTCAAGACTTCAGGAACGAAGACGCTTACAGCTACGATCGCTCCGGAAGGCGCAACGCCTGAATACACATGGACCACATCTACGGACAAGGTAACGCTTGAAGAAGTGGAAGACCATCCGGAGAAGATCACAGTCAATGCAGGCAGTTCAGCAGGAGAAGCAGTCGTCACCTGTTCCGTACCGGGATACAGCTGCAGCTGCACGGTAACAGTCACTAACGCTTAACGGAGGCTTTAAAATTGGCTGACAGAAACTTTTACGGAACACGGGAAGACCCGCTCGGACTTGAGCCGCCGGTAACGGAAGCCCCGCCGGAAGATATCACTGCAGTGTTAACACCGCAGCGTGTGATAGGCGAGAAGGAAGTCAACGAGGCTGCGACCTTGCTGATGAAGTACAAGCAGGGCAAGGCTAACCTGGAATCCCGCATCAAAGAAGACGAGCTCTGGTGGGAGCTCCGGCACTGGGAAGCGATCCGGAAGAAACGTGAGCAGGACTTAACGCCTAAACCCACATCCGCATGGTTGGTGAATACGATCATCAGTAAACATGCGGACGCTATGGACAACTTCCCTGAGCCCGTCGTGCTGCCGCGTGAACTGAGCGACGAAGCATCCGCGGATACCTTGACGGAAGTTCTTCCTGTCGTCATGGAGTACAACGACTTCGAGGATACGTACCGTGACCAGTGGTGGGAGAAGCTCAAACACGGCACCGGCGTATACGGCGTCTTCTGGGATTCCAAGAAGGACAACGGCCTGGGGGATATCGCAATAAAGGGCATCGACCTTATGAAGATCTTCTGGGAGCCGGGCATCACGAACATCCAGGATTCACGGAACCTGTTTATCGTGGACCTTGTGGACACCGACCTTCTTGACCAGATGTATCCGCAGCACAAGGGCAAGATGAAGGGCGGCAATATCGACATTACGGAGTACAACTACGACGACGACGTGGACACATCCGATAAGTCCGTAGTGGTGGACTGGTATTACAAGATCACAGACCCGGCAGGAAGGACCGTCCTGCATTACTGCAAGTTCTGCAACAAGGAAGTCCTGTACGCGAGCGAGAACGATCCTGAGTATGCAGACAGAGGCTACTACGACCACGGAGAATACCCGGTAGTATTCGACACGCTGTATCCTGAGAAGGGCACGCCGGTAGGCTTTGGCATCATCGCACTCAACAAGGACCCGCAGATCTACATTGACCAGCTGGACGCCAACATCTTGGAATCAAGCATGATCAACACGAAGAAACGCTTCTTTGTGAGTGAGAGCGCCGGCATGAACGAGGAAGAGTTCCGCGACTGGAGCAAACCTTTCGTACATGTGACCGGCGAAGTCAACGAGAACAGGATCCAGGAGATCGTTACACAGCCCTTATCACCGACGTATGTATCCGTTGTGGACAGGAAGGTGACCGAGCTTAAAGAGACATCCGGAAACCGCGACGTCAACAACGGATCGACGGGCGCCGGCATCACGGCCGCGTCGGCAATAGCCGCGCTGCAGGAAGCCGGGAACAAGGTATCGAGGGATTCTATATCCGCCAGCTACAAGGCGTACAAGGATATCTGCGACCTGGTGATCGAGCTTATGCGCCAGTTCTACGACGTATCACGTGCTTTCCGCGTGACAATGCCGAACGATGAATACAAGTTCGTCGAGCTGAACAACGCACAGATAGGCCTTCAGCCTGCGGGCATGGGCATGAACGGCGAGATGCTGTACCGCAAGCCTGTCTTTGACGTAAGGGCAAAGGCTGTTAAGAGATCGCCCTTCAGCCTGATGGAATCTAACCAGCGGGCACAGGAGCTTTACGCCATGGGATTCTTCAATCCGCAGCGGGCACAGGAATCCTTAACAGCGCTCGATATGATGGAATTCGAGGGCATCGACAAGGTGCGTGACAAGGTGCAGGAAGGCGAGACGCTTTACAACCAGCTCCAGCAGATGATGCAGCTGATACAGAGACTCACAGGCATAGCGCCTGACGGACAGCCGGCAGGACCTCCGGCAGGACCGCAAGGAGCACCGCAGGGCAGCCACAGTATCCAGGCGACGAATGTAGAAGCAAGGAAACCTATGACAAGCTATGGCCAGAGGCTGGCTGAGAGATCAAAACCTGACGTAACAAAGGTCGAAGGCAACGCAACAGGGGCAAGATGACAGAAGTCAGATACCGCAACAGCAGAAACAGACACGAGCTGGAGATCACCGGGCACCATGCAGACAAGACGGCGTGTGCGGGGATCTCCGCTATTGCGTGGGCGCTTGCCGGAGCTGCTGCCAACGTGGCCGAGATCGACGACCTTGTAATGGAAGACGGATATATCCACATCTGCGTAGGCGACAGAGGGAAGACGGGCAAGGCTTTATATAACTTCTATTTCATGGCCTACGTGGGATTAAGGCAGATCGAGCTTGAATATCCGGGCACGATCTCCTTCAAATGAGCGGGGGAGATTTTACTAAAGCAAGCAATTATAATTATTGCATAAGCATATACAAGCGTCTTGGGCGCTATATCCCATGCAGTGACTTGGCACTTTATCCATGAATTCAAAACTGACTTGGCAGTATAACCATGGAGGATCACGGAATGATCAAACTATTTAAGATTCGCCTGAATCTCTTTGACGGAGCAGCCGCGGGAGATGGGGGCACAACGGGCGGAGAATCATCTGCGGACGCCGCGCAGGAACAGGATCTTTCAAAGGTAGTCTACGGAGCACAGCCGGAAGAACAGCCGGCAGCGGAACCGGAAGAACCTCAGGAGGACCCGCAGAAGTCACTCGAAGAGCGTCAGAAAGAGTATGACGAGTTCATCAAAGCTCACAAAGACATACACACGAAACGGACGCAGGAACTTTTTGACCGAAGATTTGCAGACCACAAGCAACTGGAGAACGCAGTCAAGTCACAGCAGGAAGTAATATCTCTTTTACAGAGCAAATACAAAACTGCCGACGGGGATATACAGGGCCTTATCAATGCGATCAATGCGGACGATTCCATGTGGAGCGACGCGGCGTTCGAGGCTGGAATGACAGTCGATCAGTACAAGGAATTCCAAAAACTTAATCGCCAGAACGCTGAACTGATAAACGCGGAACGTACGCGGGCAGCGCAGGAGAAGGCAGCGCAGCAGGTGCAGGCCTGGGAATCTGAAGCAGCGGACCTTACCGCAAAGTATCCGGGATTTGACCTGGGCACGGAGTTATCGGACCCGAATTTCGGGCGCCTCTTACAGAGCGGCGTACCGATGGAGCAGGCATACAAAGTCCTGCACTTCGACGAGATCCAGAACAACGTCGCGGCCAGCGTGGCAATGAAGACGGAGAAGAAGGTAGCAGATTCCGTCAGGGCAAAAGGCTCACGTCCTATCGAGAACGGGACGACCTCACAGAGCGGCTTCGTATATAAGCCAGACCCGTCCAAATGGACAAAGTCGGACAGGGCTGAAATTGCAAGGCGAGTAGCACGGGGAGAGAAAATACAATTATGATCCTCGTGCGTAATATACGAGGAGAGTAAACAATGGAACTTATTTTATTCAAAGCAAGGCTTAACCTTTTCAACAACACCAACGTAACTACAGCTAACTCCGGCGGAAATGATCTGTCTCCGGAGATGAAGACTTATTACTCCGACTACCTCATTGATATGGCAGAACCGGAGCTGGTACATGATCAGTTCGGACAGAAGAGACCGATCCCGCAGAACGGCGGTAAGACGATCGAATTCCGTAAGTACACACCGCTTGCAAAAGCGCTTACGGCTCTTACTGAAGGCGTAACACCGAACGGCCAGAACCTTGACGTATCGACTGTTACTGCAACGGTAAAACAGTATGGTGGATACATCGAGCTTTCAGATGTCCTGCTGCTTACAGCTATCGACAACAACCTTGTCGAGGCAACAAAGCTTCTTGGCTCACAGGCAGGCCGCACTCTTGATACCATCACTCGTGACGTCCTCGCTGAGAACACCAACATCCTCTATGCTAACAGCGCAGTAGGATACACTTCTCTTGCGGCAGCGACCGACAAGCTTACAGTGACAGATATTAAGAAGGCTGTACGTGCTCTGAAGAACCAGAACGCACCGAAGATCAACGGCTGGTACATCGGCATCATCGGACCGGACTGCGCTTACGACATCATGAACGACAGCGAGTGGAAATATCCGCATCAGTATGTAGATACATCAAACATCTACGAAGGCGAGATCGGGTCCATCGCAGGCGTACGTTTCGTAGAGACATCCGAAGCTAAGATCTGGGGCAAAGGCCAGGCAGGTAAACCCGCAGGATCATCTGCTACCAACAGCAATACTGCCGTATATGTAACACAGATCATCGGCGACGGCGCTTACGGCGTTACAGATGTAACCGGCGGCGGACTGCAGCACATCGTTAAGCAGCTTGGTTCTGCTGGATCTGCTGACCCGCTTAACCAGAGGGCAACGGTAGGCTGGAAGGCCATCAAGGTAGCCGAGATGCTTGTACCGCAGTACATGGTTTCCATCATGTCATCCAGCACGTTCGGAGGCTCACTCACAACGTCGAACTAAGGATTAAGCCGGAAAGAAGGATTAATGGCAACTACAAAGAAGACCGCATCAGCGGAGACACCTAAAAAGTCAGTCAAGGAAGAATACTTCAAGGCACTGGAAGAACTTGCAGAGCTGCAGCCGGGAGACGAGGGCTACGACGAAGCGCTTAAAAAGATGAAGGACCTGTCCGTTATATATTACAGCGAGCGTGTCCTGATCAAGCTGCCCCGTCCCCGCGGCAACGAAGAGAAGTACCAGTTCGTCGGAGTAAACGGAATTGGCTATCTTATCGAACGGGGCAAGGAAGTGGAAGTACCGAGATCCGTGGCGGAAGTGCTTGAGAGATCCGAGGAAGTAGCCGACGATAACTTCGAGAGCCAGGACGCACTGTCAAGGGCCTTCACTGACGATCCCAGATCAAAGTAAATACACCATGACCCTTTTATGATTCACTATGACTTGGCATAGTACCTTAACGGTGCTATGCCATTTCTACTAAAAGGAGCAACGAATGACAGTATCACAGGCAATCAGTAAAGCGGATGAGCTGAGGCCGAATCCTGTATCGACCAGTACAAAGGTAGATTACCTTAATGAGATAAACGCACAGCTCTCCGAATCCATGGGCGTAGACATGCCGGACAAGCTTACACAGGCGTCGACGACCGAGCTGCTCATGCCGTACCCGTACGACCAGGTATATGTGTTTTACCTCACGGCCATGATCGACAATGCCCTTGAAGAATTTGCGCTTTTCAATAACGATATGGCGCTCTATAACCAGGCGGTACATGAGGCCCTTGCCTGGTGGAGACGGCACCATAAGAAACCATCTATCAATGCGATAAGGGGTGTATATCATTGATCAAGTTAACACCTGCGAAAAAGAACGTAACGAAGAGGACAAGGCAGTCCTTAAGCGCACTGGGCATCAACTATACGGATGATTACCGCGACGGGGAGCTTGCGTCCTGCTCAGGTATTTCTACCAGAAGGTACCCGTACATTGCCACGACCGGGAAGATCGACCAGATCACGTCTACGTACTTCTATGGCAATTCAGACGTATGGACCGGGCTGCAGATAAAGGACATGTACGCAATGGACGACCAGCCGCTGGTGCTGACGTATTCGCCGTACACGTACAAGGTGCAGGCATGGCTGCTGGTCGATAACGGATGGTACGACATCACGCAGGGCGCGACAGTCACCCTGTCTAATTCATTCCCGAAGCAGTACGCAGTGGTCAACACGAAGCTGTGCATCTTCCCTGACGGCGTATATATCGACCTGGAATCCACTACGACGGTCATCCAGCCCATGGGCAAGACCATGTATTGGTCAGAGGCCAACGGGTCCGTAGTATTTGAGAACAAGTCGGAAAGCACCTGCCGCGTTACCTTCCCCGGATCGCAAACGATAGACTTCCGGTCCATATCCGCGCTGGCCATAGGCGAGAGGGTAAATATGCAGGGCTGCTTATCAAGCGCAGACGACAACGTGACGCTGACGATCACGAACAGATGGAAGACATGGCTGGAGTTTTCCTACCAGTGGACAGTGGAAGGCAGCACATCCCCGCTCGCATCAGAAGACAACTACAGGCGCGTGATCATAACCGAGAACGACACGAGCACGACGAACGTACTGCCGTCACTTGATTTCATTGCAAGCCAGGACAACAGGCTGTACGGCTGTTCTAACCTGGATAAGACCATATATGTATCAGCACTTGGCGACCCGTGCGACTTCGGCACATACGAAGGCGTGGCGACGGACGCCTATGCAGTAGTAGTTGGTTCCATGGGAGACTTCACAGGCTGCATAGCGACCGGCAATTCGGTCCTGTTTCTTAAGCAGCACTGCATCCATAAGCTGTTAGGCTCATACCCGGCTGACTTCTATCTGAAGGAATATGCCTTAGAAGGCGTGCTGGAAGGCTGTTCCGGATCACTGGTCTGCTGCGAAGGCATAGCTGTATATATATCGGAGCACGGTATTGCGATGTACAACGGATCGAGTGTGAACGTGCTCAACTACGGCGTGGACCCGTCGAAGGTATCCGGCCAGACGACAGCGCTGTTCGACGGCAGGGAATACTGGTTATCCTGCCTGTATAACAACCAGGCGGCGCTGTTCGAATTCAACCTCGACAAAGGGATTCTCGTGCAGGCGGGAAGCGCACACGCAAAGGCCATGGTGCATGCCGGCACGGAGAACTATTACGTGGCAGACGATAAGCTGTACCACATGACCGACGCGGCCAACACGAACGCTACCTGGGAGATGGTATTCAAGCCCTTTATCGAAACGGTATCCAGCTCGAAGAATTCCACATCGGAAGTATTCGAGAAGAAGAGATACACCAGGCTGTTCTTAAGGACGGAGCTGCCGCAGGGCTCGACGATCACGGCCGCATGGAAGAAGCCTGACGCGAACGCATGGACGACCATAGGCACGATCACAGGGGCGAAGAACGAAGTAAACACGCTCGTCTACCAGACGCCCAGGACGGATACGTATCAGCTTAAGTTAAGCGGCACAGGCCCGATGACGATACTCTCGATGCAGAGAGAATTCCAGCAGAAGGAGTCTTCACGATGAATTCAAGCTTACTTCCCAACGACATACAGGACATTGACGGGCTTGAACTAAAAGAACAGGTCAAGGTCCTTAAGGATTATATCGAATATATGCGTGAGCAGCTGCAGTGGTTCTCCTCTGTCACTGACAAGAACGAGGAAGGCTTCGTGCAGTCTGTCACGACATATTACGGCGTATCAACTTCCCAGACTACGCCGCCGTCACAGTGGAGCACAGAGGCCCCGGTGGTATCTGACGGCGAATATCTGTGGCAGTACACGAAGACTACGAGGAGCGGCGTTACGACAAGGTCCGAGCCTGTCTGCATATCTTCATCCTTTACGGCCGGCGAAGACGCCGCGCTGGTCTATATCCATTCCTCAAACGGCAACGTATTCCATGCCGGCAACACAGGTACCGTGCTGACAGTTACGGTATATTACGGATCTGACGCTATCAGGACACTTTCAAACCTGCAGACGGCCTTCGGCTCCGGAGCACATCTTGCATGGTACGTCAAGGAGTACGGCGAGAGCACATACGATCCTGTCAGCCCTTCAGATTCACGTCTGTCAGACAATGGCTTTACGTTCACGCTTGACGCGGATGACGTGGATACTAAGGCGTCATATAACTGCAGGCTCATGCTGTCGAGCACGGTTACACGTTCACAAAGCTCGATCACGATCACTGACGTGGACGACGGGTATACATCTGTATTGTCACAGGAGAGCGTGACGTGGAACGGCACCGACACTAACCTTGGCAGCAGCAAGACCGTTTCCTTTTCTGTATCAGGCTATTGCGGACCGGACACAGCTACGTTCACGATCGGCACTCCGGCCCTTTCCGATGCCACAAACGCATCAGCAAGTGTATCAGGCAGCACGGTCACGCTGTCAGTTTCGTCTGCGGCTACCACAGGCGGCACCGTGACGCTGCCTGTCATTTTTACGGATGGGCCTACGCTGCATAATACCTTCTCATATTTCGTAGTCTTAAAAGGCGCCCAGGGCATACAGGGCGATCAGGGCGAGCAGGGCATACAGGGACCGGCAGGCGAAGACGGCCAGACTACTTATATACATATAAAATACTCGCACACAGCGAACCCGCAGACATCGGCGGACATATCAGACGAACCGGACGATTATATCGGCATCTGCACCAACACCACACAGACAGATCCGACGGACCCTGCGGCATACGCGCCGTGGACAAGATTCGTAGGAGAGGACGGACCGCAGGGCATACCCGGAGAAACAGGCGAGGATGGCACGACATATTACGTCCACTTTGCGTACGGCACATCGGACCAGGGCGCTGACTTCTCCGTGACGCCTTTTGAAGGGGCAACATATATCGGAGTGTGCACGGACGAGAACGAGCTGGATCCTGTTACGCCCGCGTCATACACATGGTCGCTTACCAAAGGCGAGACGGGCGAGACCGGCGAAGACGGCGTAGGGATAGATTCCACTACTGATCTGTACTTTGCAAAGGCAAACTCCACCGCTCCTTCAGCTCCGTCAAGCACAGTTTCGACAAATGATCCGACGGTACACAACGCCTGGAATAAGGCGCTGCCTAACTATTCCTCAAGCTATCCTCATTACTTCACCTGTGTGGAGACGCTTTACACCGACGGCACAAGGGACTGGACATCTCCGGTTTACGACGGAGCTTTGACCAGCGCAAACCAGACTGCGGCAACAGCAAGCAGCACAGCCACGACGGCAAGCCAGACAGCTTCAGCTGCACAGCAGACAGCGAACACGGCCAGCAGCACGGCCGCTACAGCGAAGAATACTGCGGATACGGCCAAGGCTACAGCAGACGCTACGAAGACGGCGCTCGATAACTTGGAGATAGGCGGAAGGAACCTTGCTTTAGGAACCGGCATCGCAACTACCTTCACTCCCGTTGATGACAGGACCTGGTTTACACCGATAGGATTTTACGCTGCGGGCACCTATGGGACGAACCTCATCAGGCAGGCGACTACATCGGACGACTGGGTAGTTTCGTTTGACTATGCCATAACCGGGGCAACTGCTGCAACAGAATTGTCATTAGGCTTTCAACAAGCAACGTCATCCTACGGGAATATATCAACCGACAGGATTACAGTTCCTGTTGGCAACAGTTCAGGCCATTTCAGCACTACATTCAATCTGACCTCTGGCATGATCACCTACGGTAATAAATGGCTGTTATCGAAAGGGAATACCACGGATACTGATATTCGTGTTACGCTATCGAATTTTAAATTTGAAAAAGGCAACCGAGCGACAACCTGGACGCCCGCTCCGGAAGACTATGAAGCTGCGATAGCGGATGCGGAAGAAACCGCAACGGAAGCATTGAACAAGCATGGATTCTGCTCGTGTACGACAGCTGCAGGCACGGCTGCGAAGACGGCAAGCTTAACCGGGTTCCAGCTCAAGACAGGCAGCACGATCCATGTGACTTTTTCAAACGCCAACAGTGTTGCAAATCCAACACTGAATATCAACAGCACAGGCGCTAAGACTATCAAATGGAACAACGCCAACGTAACCGCGGCGACATCTCCCTGGGCGGCAGGCGAGTGCGTGACATTTGTATATGATGGGACGAACTGGGTGATTTCCGGCCAGAGCAATATAACCGCAGACAATATCGTCGCTGGGTCCATAGCGGCAGACCGCATCAAGGCTAATGTAATTTCAGCCGTAAACGGGGGGACTGGGAGCATTAATGCGGATAAGATGCAGACGAACGTAATATCTGCGGTCAATGCCGGCGTAGGCACGATCAATGCGGACAAGATAAATGTCGGCGGGTCAGCACCTCAATATACCACGGGGAACGTCCCGTATATCCTTAGGGCATCTACGGAAGCGGCACTTGGACAGGAATCGCTTGAGCAGATAGTTGGCGGCTCAATAGCATGGAATCAGATCGTTCCGAAAACAGCTTCAGGGACAACGAGTGCGGGCATTACGTTCACTAATAATAATGACGGATCATGGACGCTGACAGGAACGGGATCAGGTGATAATGCTTTCTGTAACTTGAACTATGTAAATGCTACGACAAACTGGTGCCTTCCAAATCATAAATATTATATTACGCCTGGAAAGTCAGGAACTGAGACTCATTTAAGCAATATTGGAATTTACGCTTATGGATTAAAATCTCCAGATCCTACTGCGGTTTACGCTTTTAACCCAACCATAAAAGCAGCGGAATCGACGATTCCCGCAAGAGGATGGGTAAGATTGCAAGTCAATAACGCTACTAACGTGAACATCGGAACGGTGACCATGAAACCGCAGATATTCGATTTAACGCTGACGCTTGGTGCTGCTGTTGCTGACTATGTTTATAGTTTGGAATCGGCTACTGCGGGTGCGGGCGTTGCCAAATTAAAAGAATGGGGCTTATTCACCGACACCTTTTATGCTTATAACGCAGGCGAGTTGAAGCACGTTAGCGGACTGGCCAGCCACGATACAACGGGGAAGAACTACTTTAATCCGAGCTGGAAGAAATATGTGGAAACCGATGGGACAGTAAACCAAAACAAAGGTAATGCGTATTGGGGTTGCGACAAGATTGTTCCAGTCGGAAGTGCAACCCAAGTCACCTGTAAATGGTATGAGAACCCACAGGGCTATACTGGATCGTGCGCATGTGCGTTTTTTGACGCCACAATGGCGTTTATTAGAGCAACCAGCTTTTTTACTGCAAGCAATATTTCATCATATCCATATACAGCAACGATCTACGTCCCAAGCGGGGCGGCATATTGTGGATTCCGGGGATATATGTCTACCGGGGCTTCTTCAATTACAGCAGTAAAAGGACAGATAGAATTCGGCGGGGCTGCTACTGAGTACGAGCCTTTCATTAGCCACAACTATCCTCTGGATTCAACCCTTACCCTTAGAGGTGTCCCAAAATTAGACAGCAACAACAAGCTGTACTATGACGGAGATGTCTACAAACCGGACGGAACGGTGACGAGAAAGTACGGCATTATTGATTTGGGAAGTCTGACATGGGTTTACTCTTCGGCGAACGCCCGCTTTTATACAGACCCAAACCCGACAGGCGTAAAGCCCTCTGTAAATACCAGCACGGCGGCGAACGTGATATGCGGTCGATATCAGACGGTATCGTGGGATGCGATTAATGCGGCGGCTCAACCTGACAAAACAATCGCCGTGCGAGCTGACAACAGTAGATTGTCGATAAGGGATACGGCATATACGGACGCAACCACATTCACAAATGCTTTGAGCGGAGTATATCTTGTTTACGAACTCGCAACACCTACAACCGAAACCGCACTCCCATATCAGCAAGTCCAAGCAGCAAACGCTGCCGGGACGGAATCCTTCTCCACTACAAGCCTTGTCCCTGTCGGCCATTACACCAGATATGCGTCCAACTTAACAGCGGCTATGGATTCGCTTCCCGTGGACACGACAGACGCCGCCAGGACTGCGACGAATTACATTACCAACATCAACAGCGGCGGCATCACAATCACAGGCAATAATGCAAGCTCAAAGATCCAGATCGCCAGCACCGTAAAGGTGATCAAGGACAGCACGCATTTCGCGGAGATGACGTCCTCGCAGTATAAGATACACGCGGGGAACGCGACGTACCCGGCCGCGCTCTTTGGCGCAGAGACTTCATACTTAGGCGGCGACGGCACGAACAAATATTTTGTGAAGATAGCAAAGGAAACGACTGCTTTTTCGGACCAGACGATTACTAATGGCGGGACGTTGACCTTATACAGCACAGGCGGCGTGGCAAAAGTCGGATTAATAGCGAGTGGCACGGGTACGCAATACTTCAATAATTCATTAGGCGAGAAGATCGTAAGGATAGGTGCAAATAAAAGCGGCATAGGAACTCTGGAACTATGGAACGGTGCTGAGGGCAACAGCAAGAAGGCCATGGAGCTTACGACGCTTACATTAACTAATTCTTATGAAACGCTGGTAAACGATGAACCCACACTCGTATTTTACGACGCAGGCGAAAGCGCAAGCGAAAGAATGTCGTGGTACTCCAAAAAGAGAGCTTTCATCCGGGATATTGACGGAAACGGCTACGTGCACGAGGGCTATGTAGTCCACGGCGAAACAGCGGCACACGGCATTACTGTCGACTATTTAAATTCCGGCCGCATCAACTTCTACGTTGATACATCATCTATAGGATATGCGACGATCACATCTTCCGATGAGCGTATGAAGACAGACATAGAGCCTATAGAGGAACGGTACAAGAGAGCTGCCGGGAGCGTAGAGCTGAAGAATTTCCGCTTCGACTTCAACGATCCGACACGTGCCGGCGCTAACCTGCTTAAGAGATTCGGAGCGATCGCACAGGACGTCATAAAGGCCCTGGACGACGAGGGTATAAATTATGAAGAAAACGAGCTTGTAGAGACGCTGGAAGACGACAACGGCGAATACTACACGATCAATTACGTTCCATTCCTGATCGCAAGACTGGCGGCGGACGAGGACCGCATTAATGAATTAACAACGAGGCTTGAAACGCTCGAAAGGAGATAACCATGAAATATTTTGTCGAAGAGATACAGACATTTGCGAACGGCACCGTGGCACACCTGCCGTCTTTCGGACCCTATGACGAGCCTGAGGCAGAGCAGAAGTACCACACCTGCCTTGCTGCTGCGGCTGTATCAGAATTGCCTTGTCATGCGGTGGCAATGTTAGATTCAGAAGCCCGCCTGATAAAGCGTGAGAAGTATGTACACAGGGAGGAGCAGGATGGATAAACCGATAACTGTAGCACGGGAAGAATTCATCGAAGCCCTCGTCAAGCTTGTGAACGAATCCGGCCTGCCGATGTTTGCTGTAGAAGATGTTCTAAAGAACGTCGCGGCGGAGGCGAAGGCAGCAGCGCAGCAGCAGTACGAAGCTGATAAGAAGAGATATGAAGCAGCCGAAAAGGAGGCGGAATAATGCCAATCATCTACCCAACTTTTTATGACAACATATTAACTGAAACAACGAAGAATCAGCAGAGGGGCCAGGTGGATCCGAGCGTGTACTCGCAGTACGGGGACGCGGTAAAGAATTCTGCGGATAAGGTCGCGAATTACGGCGACTACAATTCGCAGTACGGATCAGCGATCAACAACACGCTGAGCAAGATCAACAACTACGGAAACTATTCTTCCGCGAACGGTTCCAAGGCAACGAGCGCACTTGATAAAGCGACGAATTACGGAAGCTATGCCTCTGATTATGCGGACAAGGTAAACGCAGCCTTGAACGGCGCGGCCAACTACGGAAGCTACAGCTCCAATTATGCCGATAAAGTAAACCAAGCGTTAAGCAGTGCGGCGGACGGGAACTATCAGTCCGGGTACGCAGACAAGATAAACTCAGCACTCGACCAGGCACAGGGGACATACACGTCTGACTACTCTAACGAGATCGACAACGCAATAAGGAACCTTCAGAACTGGAGATATGATCCGACGCAGGACGCTTCCTACCAGGCGCTGTCACAGATGTACACAAACAACGGCAGGCAGGCCATGCAGGACACGTTAGGACAGATCTCCGCACGTACCGGCGGCCTTGCATCGTCTTACGCAGGCAACGCTGCAGCGGGCGCTTATGAGAACTATATGAACCAGCTGGCGGCACTCATGCCACAGTACGAGCAGAACGCTTACAACAGGGAGATCACGGGCTTAAGCGCACTGCAGAACGCTGAGAACCAGAACTATTCAAGATGGGCAGACGCACGGAACAACGCGTATAACCTGGCTAATGTATATTCCAACCTTGATGCACAGGATTACGCAAGATATGCGGACGAGCGGAACAACGCTTATAACCTTGCGAACGCATACTCGAGCCTTGACACACAGGATTACGGAAGATGGGCGGACGAAAGGAATAACCTTTACAACGCCGCAAATGCCTACGCAAATCTGGATGCACAGAATTACGGAAGATGGGCTGACGAGAGAAGCAATCTGTACAACGCTGCCAATGCCTATGCAAGCCTTGACGAACAGGGATACAACAGATGGGCGGATACCCGGAATAATCTTTACAACCTGGCTAATGCTTATGCAAGCCTTGATAACACGGATTATTCGAGATATGCGGACGCGAGGAACAATGCTTACAACGTAGCATCAATGTATAACACGCTCGATCAGGACGCATACGACAGATGGACCAACAACATGGACAGATATCTTAACCTCATCGACGTCGGCCACAGCGTAGAAAACAACCAGGCGGATCTCGATCTCGCAAGACAGCAGTTATGGTTACTTCAGAACGGCATTTACTAAGGAGTGAAAGTCAATGGCAAAAGTAGGAGCTGCGGCAACTATTAAAAAGAAATCAACACCCATTGTACAGCAGCCTGTACAGCAGCCGGCACCTGTACAGCAG
>Ga0265298_10001018_pt1 | contig 41510 bp, 66 predicted proteins | sample AusTroGonzalo_MG_3_FD_193486 | JGI IMG/M metagenome (GOLD analysis project Ga0265298, IMG submission 193486) | Bovine rumen microbial communities from tropical cattle in Woodstock, Queensland, Australia - Gonzalo_01 | ecosystem: Host-associated > Mammals > Digestive system > Stomach > Rumen ... | reverse complement strand
TCTCTCCTGAATATGCACTACTACCTAGTGGATATTCAGTTTGCAATGAGTGTTGATGGGATTTAAATGAGTCATCTTTAAATTGCCCTAATGTAAACGCATCGTGAGTCGCTATTGTATCCGTTCCATTAGTTCCGATACCTACCAGAGCTACTTCTCGGTAGTCCGGGAGATTAAAGTGTGTAGCGTCTGCGCTTCCGTATCGTGAAAGGAGCGTGTGTGTTCCGTCGTATGTCTGTGTGTTGAACTTCTGGAAAAGATCCGGGTAATCGGCACGGAGTACAGACTGACCGTTACATTCGAGCCATCCGTATGGGATGTCGTTTGTTGCCTTTGCTTTTACGGTACCTACTTCTTCGTTTCCGATTTTTCCGTTTGCGTGTACTTCGTATCCGTCTCCCGATAAAACTACCGGGTTTCCGATTACTACAAAGTTTGCACCGTCGTACACAAACTCAATAATTGTATTTGCCTGGATGTATTTTGTGCTTCCGTTTATGGTGTGCGCTGTAAGGTTCACAAGGCTTCCACCGTCTTTGCACGCCTTTACCGGATAACCGGTGCCGTTGTATGTGATTGTCATTCCGGTTGTGGTATCACTACCGGCAATGTCTGCGGTGAACATGATTTTTATGATGTTGTTTGAGTCAATGCTTGGGACTCCTGTTATGGTTCTAGAGCTTGCCATAATGCAGCCGCAGTTCTTTCTCAAGGCTTTATATACCTGGTTTGTTGCGCTGCCGTCCGGAGATATGCTGGCTTCGCTCAATACGTTATTGAGCTCGCTTTCCATTGAGCTGACGCCTGCGTTTAAATCTGTTATTCCTTTTGTATTCTTGTTCCAGGCCCAGTTCATCCACTCTGCTGGCAATACATCGCTTTGTTGAAATCCTGCAGAGTATTTTGCGTTGTCTGGTGCTACCTTTGTAGCGTTGTCTCCAAATACCGGATATTCTCCGAATGATTGACTTGGTATCATATTCTATTCTCCCTGGTCTGATGATATGAGGACCTGCGGTTCTGTCGCGATTCGATAGAACAGCTGTGTTAAAATCCATATATTTTTGTAGCCGATGTTTTCTTCAAACTCGATTACTATGTCGTTGTCTGCATTAAAGCTCAACGTGTAGTTGTCGCTTAGGTTCTTTGCGATAAGGTCTACCGATTTGAGTGTTACTCCGTATCGCTTGAGCTGTGCTATGGACTTCAGAAACTTTCTATAAGTTCCTGTATCCATATAGTTTGTCTCGTCCGGTACGATTGTGGAGAGCTCACCGCCAATCTGTGAATTGACCGACGCGAGACCGATTTCCTCGTCTGTCTGCAGAGGCAGCGTTCCAAGAAGGAGGATGTTCTCTGCGTTGAAACCTTCCGGTACTACCGGGCGCGGATACCCGATAATAAGGCCTATGCTGTCGAGCTCCGTGTCGTCTGAGGTATCAATGCTTAATCCGTGAAGGTACGACTCGATTGCTTCTGCATCAGAAAACCTGGCATTTACCGATTCTCCGTTGGCAGAAATTACCGGGCCGTTCATCTGGCTGGGGTACAGTCTGTTCGGTTTTATTGCCATACCTTAGTCCTCCAGCTGCTCTATACTGATTGTCGCATCTGTTACGCGCGGGATTTCGTTTGCGTTCATTTCGAGCACGTCATCCCATGTTGTTCCGTCTTTACTTATCTTTGCGTAGGCTACGTCGGTGTACAGACAGTTTACGAAAGGTGCGCAGGTCAAGACCTGGGTTACTGTTTCGCCTATCTGCCAGTCTGCGCTTGCGTATATCAAATCTTTTTTGATCTGGTTTTCTACGTTTACTCCGGCTTCTGCGTTCTTTTCGAGGTACACCTTTACGAAGATGTTAGTTTTCTTTGCATCGTCGTACTTGATTGGTATTGCCTGGCCGCTTGCTGTTACCCAGTCCTGTGAGTGTTTAGGATCCGGGCTTCCTGGTATTGCTGGGTCCAGGTTGTAGACAGAGTCCACGTTTGTGATTTCCTGGTCGAGTGCGTTAATTCCAAGAGCAGGCACTTCGTATTCTCCCCATTCAGTACAAGTAAAGCCGACTTCTTGTGATGTTCCTGCAGAGACTGTTGTCGCAGAGTTTATTTTGAATACATGGCCGCCGTAGGTCGCTGTTGTTGTATTCGGGAGCACTGCGTTTCCGTCAGCCTTTGCTGTAATTGTCAGCGTAATTGTGGAGTAGCTTCCTTCTGCATTCGCATCGTTCTGCGTTGGTGCGTTCATGTATTCTGCGTAGGTCTCTGCGATCTTGTCGCTTGAGCCGAGTACTACGATGTATGCAGTTCTTGGAGCTATTTCGACTCCGCCTGGGAGTGTCATATCTTCTGTGGTGTTGTAATTAAAATAAACGCGTGCATGGTTTATGCCGGTTAATTCTTCAAGCGCTCCCTTGCATCCGTCGAGCGAGTATTTGATTGTATCTCCGGCCAGGAGACGCTTGCGCAGCGCGTTTGTTGTCTCCGGTGCAATTCCTGGCACCGAGCTTGTCGGGTTGGTTACCGATTCCAGGTTTGCGATATCGTTTTCAAACGATGTTATTTCATTTGCTAAAACTACCACCGGGCCGAGCGTATCGCAGACCGTGTTTACGATTGCCGTGCTTCCTGCACTGATTACCACTTCTTCCTGGACTACAAAGTTTACATCTTCAAAGGGAGCTCTTGTTCCCGCTGGGATTACGCACTGGCCGTCCTCGCTTGCTGTGGCTACAAGCTGCAGAGTTGAGTAGCTTCCCGGGTTTCGTGTCATGGCTGCAATCGGCAGCAGGTTCTGGATCTGCTGTTCATCTGCGAGCTCTATATTAAATGAGTTGATTGCCTGGCTGAGTGCCGCATCGTTTTCTGCGAACCTCTGGCCGTCTCCAAGGGCTAGCAAATATAAAGCATTGCCGTAGTTCTTCTTCAGCTGGACTATGTTTCCGTCTTTGTCCCTTACGGCATTTTCCTGCAGCAGCTCGTTTATTTTATCAATGATTAAATCTGCATGTTGTATGGCTGTCTTTGGTGTCCATGTCTCGCCGTTAATTTTAAATGACATTTTCTGCCGCCTCCTGTGTCAGTCGTCCTATACTCATAGTTAATTGGTCTTTTTCTATATCGTATTGCGGGTAGTAGTTGTCTCTTCCTACGTTGCTCATGCTGTCGCGTACATAAAAGTCCAGGACTCCAAATGTAATTTTACCGGTGAGGTATTCGGTCCATGGCACTCCTGCATCCGGTAATTGTGGAACGGTGCCGCGGATCAGAAAGCCTGCGAGGATTGCTCCCTGGTTGTCCTCTTTGTCATCCATGATGATTGGCACCAGTCCGTTTGCTACATCGCAATCCCAGCTTGTTCCCGCTGTTGTTATTTCCTCTGCTTTCATTTTTAAGTCCATATCATGCTCCTTTAACTTTGCTCTGACCGGCATTGGTAATTTTTACTATTTCGTCTGCTTGCGCCGGCACTGTACTTGTTCCTGATGTCGCCTGACCGTTTATCGTTATAGAAGCGCTTACGTCGCCTTCTAAAAACACAGCATTTCCTTCTACCTTGACGTGCTGCGAGCTCGCTGTTATTTCTCCGTTGCCTGATCCACTTCCTGGCACTGTTATTGCCTGTCCGGTGTATCCGCTTATGGAAAACTTGAGAGTCTTATAAACTCCCTTTCCGTCTGCCTTTACTTTTGTGGAGGCTTGCCCTGGGTTTATCGTTATGGTTCCATTTCCTCCGCTTTGAAATTGCAGGGTACATCCGTCTACTGCTATGTTCTTCGTCATGGAGTTACCTCCAGGGCTGCGACTCCGCTTGAGTTGGCTATTGTAAGCTTTCCGTTTTCTACGGTAATTACCACCTTTGCTTTATCACTGAATACGTCAAGCGGCAGCGCCTTGATTGTCTCTCTGCTGTAATGCTGATAGCTTGTTGTTTCTGTGGCGCTGGTTACCTTGTTTACCTTTGGTATGTAATCTTTAAGGCCGAGCAGGAGCACCTTGTCTCCCTTTTTGTAGTCAAACTTAAACGCGAAGCCTCCAGCCGATACTGTGAGCACCTCTACGTCGTCTGTCTCGGTGGGGTTGAGCGATTGGCCGTCGTATGTCTTGAGCCGTTTTGCGTGGACCACGTTGACCGTCTTGTCCTGGTTCACGGCTTTTATGTATCCGTAGTCCAGGATGTAGAAACTTGCGAGGATTGATTCTATAAGGGTTTTCTCACTGAACCGTTCAGTTAAAAATACGCTATTTCCCATCTTACTTTCCTTGCATTACGATTCCCTGTACCTGCATGCTGTTCGTTCCTCCGGTTGTTCCAAAATGAAACGAGAGCGTACTTACCTGGATTCTCTTTGATTTTTCTATGCCTTTGTTTATAGCCAGGTTCCTGACGTAAACTCTGGACGGTACTATGAGCATGTCTCCGATCTGGAGCTTTGGCTCCCATGGTGCTGTAATTGTCATGTAGTAGTCGTCGCCTGCATTGACCTGGGGTGGTGCGCTTACGTAGTCGAGCGTGTGCGCTACGATTGAGTCGTCCTTTCCCAGCATAATTGCGCACAGCACGTTGTTCCTTATAAAAATGGCGAGGTTCTTGTCCTGGTATAATTGCTGCAGCCTTGAGATTGCTCCCCTTGCCGGGCCTCCAAAATAGAAGCGCTCTTTTAATGTTAGCAGTGAAGTAAAGGCTCCGACCTTGCTTCCGTATGTTCCCAGTCTCTTGGCCAGGTCGTCTATAACTTCTTTGAGCGTGGATCCTTGTTTGTAGCTTACAAGCACGGTCTTGTCGAGCCAGTTCTGCAGCTTTCCGTTCTGGCACTGTATAATCAGCTTGCTTTCTGGTCCGGGTTCATCCTGGTACATGGTCAGTATAGAACCTTCAAAGGTCGCCGTGTTTCCTACGTATCCTGCTTCTACTTTAATCTTGCTGTACTGCTTTCCGGCCAGGTCTAAGTAAAGGTTTTTAATCGTTATGTTAAACGGCCCGAGCGTATCTCCCGGATAGAAGCTGCCATTGATTTCAATGCTCGGCTTTCGTCCTTTGGTCGGACATTCGATTCTATAAATCGGTATATCCGAGTCGTTATAAAAAGTGAGATTTATAATTCTGTTGAATTTTTGGAGTGTTTCTATAGCCATGTGATTAGATACATCTCCGTTAAAAATAAGGAGCCTTTGTCTATAGTCTCCATGTCTGATTTAATCACAAGTCCGAAGTCGTCAAACTCTGACCAGCTTATTACTCCTGGCTCCGTTCCTGCCTGGCGCACTGTTCCGTCCGGCAGCGTTACCCATAGATTCCACTTGTCGTTAAGCCATTTGAAGTGAAAAGAAAACAGGCCGGCCTCTGCTGCGCAGTTAAACTGGAAGTTGTCAGCTGGCTCTGATGTTGGGAACGGGATTAGCTCTCTTTGTTTTTCTGTCTGCATATCGTTATAGTTATTTTTTTTTGTCGCGCCTTATTGTTATTCAAGTTAGTTTGTGATAACCTAGTTAGTCTTTGATAACTGATTTTTAAGTTAGCGTGTGATAACTACTCTTAAACTAACTAACAATCGTTAGTCATATTTTCGCAGTATTTTATACGAGTATTTCATCTATTAAAAACTTGTACTTTCACTCGCTTGAGGATTGAAAAAACGGGGGGTATTTTAAAGTTTTTGAGTAATTTGTCGACCACTTTGAAAATGGCCACATTTGGGTCTAGGATTGCTCACGTTGCGTCCGAGGTTTTTGTTCTTGTAGAAATCCTGCAATTTTGGGCCTTTTAGGGCGTTTTTAGGCTGATTTTAGACCATGATAAAAACCGGGTATGATACGCGATACGAGTAGAATTAAAGACTTCCGACTGTTGCCATGGTGCTTCCCATTTTTAGCGGATTTCCGATTCCGGATCCAATTACCGGAGTTGACATCGCAGAGCTGTCTCCCGTGAACGAGAGTGTATCCTCTACGTTCTGGTATGAAGAAGTCATGACGTTGATTTCCTTGAGCGTCATTGTGAATGCTATAGCGTCCTGGGCGTCTTTTACCTGGCTGGTCTGCAGATCCTTGATTACGATGTTTTTGAAGATTCGCGCATTGCCGTCTTTGAAAATGAGCAGCGCTCCGTGGTTGAACCAGGACCATACCATGTCTGTGTGAAACTTGAGCGTGGGCTGGTATTTATTCGAGAGCTCATCCATTCCTCTGCGTAGTCCGATTATGTATCCGGTGAGGTGCCAGCTTCTGCTTCCTGGCGCTACGTTGTCGCTCATGTATTTTTTTGAGTCGTATGTAATTACAAGGCTTTCAGAAACCTCGGCCGCTGCGCTCATCTGGTTCGTCTCGCACATCAGCGGGATCGCGTATTTCGCTCCCTGTCTTATGTCTGTGTTTATGAGTGTAGGTGTAGTGATGAGCGACTTGATTTCATTTAATATGGCTTTGTTGTCATTTAGAATGCCTTGTGTTATTCCGTCCATTTTGGTCCTCGTTAGTAGTCATCTTCGTGCGGCAAGTATGCGACTACTGTTTTTCCTGGCAGCACGTTTTCGAAGATGTATAATCTTGTATCTTCGTTATAGTCATAAACGATTATTTTCCCTTCCAGGCCTTTTTCCGTTGCTTCCTCGTATTGCATCTCACTTTCTATAACTGCTGCAAAGGTCCACATATAATAGCCTACAGAAAACTCAACGGCCCAGGGAATAGTCGCGCTTCCCATTTCCTTTTCTGTTCTGGTCCAGAGCTGGTTTTCTGCATCTCTTACAAACGGGTATTCTCTGACCTTTGTTTTTGTTCTTAAGTTCGAAGCGAGCTTATCATTGTTCTTTTCTGAAGTTATATAATAAGCTCCGATCAAGCCCTGGCTCTTTTCCACTAAATAAAAAAAACGGGTATCTTCCCCAAGAAGTTTTTTATCATACTCCATCGGGTAGATCTGGCTCTTTTCAGGGACCGGGTATTCTTCATTACCTTCTTTGGCCACGATCAGCGATTCTGAACTTCCCCAGTTAAGTCCTTTGTATCCAGTTTCTGCAGCTAATCCTGCAGCTGTAAAAATCAAAATTAAAAAAGCGGTTATTTGTTTTTTCATATAAAGCCTCCGCTCTTATTATAAACCAGCTTGTTCTAATTATCTAGTTCCACTCATAAGCTGGAGCCTGTCTGAGCTTCTTGCCATTGCTTCGAGTAGTCCTTGCTGTGTTCCCTGGTATGCCTGCTGCCTGATCACCTGCGGCATGTCGCTTCCTCCGTTGATTGTGAAGTTCTGGACTATGCTGTATTCAGCGATCTGCATTCCGCTTCCTGTTCCTTGTGGAACGAAAGCGCGAGCCAGGTCTCCTACATTGCGTGCTGCAAATACCCAATCATCCGGAGCTACTTGTGTTATGGTTCCGTCTGGACGCATGATTCCGTCTTGGATGCCGAGGATCTTCTTGCCGCTATCCCACATGTTCTGGGCGCCTTCGATATAATCGTAGTATGCTTTCTCCCAGTTGCCGGTCCATATATCTGATGCCAGGTTCTTACTTGTGGTGAAGGCATTTTTAAAGGTATCGATAATTCCACTCTTTTGTGTTTTTCCTTTGTCTGATGCCGACCATTCTGCAATTTTTCCGGTTATTAAAATAATACCCTGGGCTATGCTATCAACGGCTCCGGTAATTTTTACCACTGCATCCTTGATCAAGTCTGCGTTGTTTTGTATCCATTCGTTTATTGATTTTACCTTGTCTACTAAAATTCCGGCGATGCTGTTTCCAAGAAGGGCCGTTATTGACTTTGTCTCTTCTGTCAGTGTTCTGATTTCTGTTATAAAGTTCTGTCCTTTCTGATTGTCTGCGTCTGTAGTGAATTGTGTAGCTTTGGCTCCTGCGAGGAATTCACGAGGCGTCAGTCCTTGGCGGTCGAGCTCTATAAATAAGTTCATGCCTTGTTCGCCGAGTACGTCCTGGACTCTTTTTGCTATCTCGGTCATGTTTGTACCGTCGAGCATGCTCTGGGCCTTTTCGAGGATTGTTATGTATGCATCGTCTATGTCCATTCCCTGGAGCTGGTTTAATCCTATTCCAAGCTCTGCGAGGACTTTCTGGTATGCTTCTGCTCCTTCGCCGTTGATCTTGAGGTTGGTCATGACGTCGGACAGTTTTCCCATGCTACCGACTAATCCGTCGGCATTTACTCCGGCTATCTTTGCTGCAGCTTTCCAGGTGTTGAGCTTTTCTGTGGAGAGTCCGATTGCCGTTGCTGTCTTGTAGTTGGCGCTCTCTACAGTTCCGGTTACTACGGCCGTGGTGGTGAGCGCTACGGCAGCGTTTCGCGCTGTTCCGATCAGCTTGTTCAGGCTGGTCGATACGTTGTCGATGAGCTTGTTTCCGGTCTCAAATGAGTTTTTATCTGGATTAAGTCCAAGCGATACAAAAAAACCACCGATATCATTCTTTGGCATAGATTTCCTCGATTTCTGATTTTGCCCTTATACAAGCGAGCCCGTCGAGCATGTCATCCAGGTCGGCGGGCTGTCTTGCGTATTCGCGGCAGTAAGTGTAATAAAGCCACAGGTAGCTGTTCGGACAGAGCCGTTCAATTACCCGGTCGGCCTTTATTTCCTTTATGCCTCTTTGGCGGCTGCTTCCTTGGGCTTCGAGAGCCGCACGTATTTTTTTAGTATGTATCCGTATAAAACGTCAGCAAGAGCTAAGAGCGCCAGCGGGTCCTTCTGGAAAAGAGGGAAGGCTTCGAAGTTGTCGCCTATGTTGGTCATGCAGAATTTTTCCACATCGCCGTTCGGACATTTTACTTCTACGTTCTTCCCTTCGATACAAATCTTCATCAACCGGATTTTGTTCTCCAGGGTTGGAGCCTGAATTACCCGGCAGATTTCCAGCACGTTGGCCGTGTTTATTCCGTCTGGAAAGCTCACAGAAAACTGGGCGAGATAGCTCTTATCTCCGATCCCGTTGTTTACTGCTTCCAGCGCTTCTTCATACGTTTCGTGGTTGAGTGTTAGTGCTTCCATTTTCTAACTCCCTGTTATGCGTCAGCGTCGTTTGAATACTCGCCGTAGTTCCATACTACCTGGTAGTCTGCTGCATCGTTGCCCTGGATGTTCAAAGGTGGACAGCTGCGTACTGTACAAGCTGTGAATGTCTGACCTTCTGTCTTGCCGTTGATTTCCTGGGTGATACGGATTGTTCCTCCCTGGCTGTCTCCGGCCTTCTTCAAGGCATTTGCAATCTTTACCATGTCGCCAGCGTTTCCGGTCTTTACTACGTTGAATGTCAAAGAACCGGATCCGTTGTTGTTTGTAATTGTCAGTGTGTTGCCGTTTGCGAGCGCGATGATCTTCGATGAGTCCATTGTCTGCTGGGCCTGCACCATCTGACCTTCAAGTCTGAAGCCGTCGATAGTTGTTGGTGTTCCGTCGTTCCATAATGGATGTGTGAGCGTAACACTGAATTGTCCGGCTGCTACTATTGTGTGCTGTGCCATTTCTTACTTCCTCCTATCTTGTCGGCTGTGTGAGGTACAGTGTTCCATAAACGGTAACCTCGCGCACGTTGTCGATGTATGTTGCTTCCCATGCATTTGGTACGGTGATCTGGTCGCCGCTTGCCGGGAGATCTTCGAATACCGGAGCTGTAATCTGGAAACCTGCAAGGCGTCCGAATTGTAAGAACGGATTTACCATGTCGCTCAAAATAAGAAGGCAGGCCTGGTATGTCTGGTTGTTTCTAAAGGTATTCATACGTGTGATGTAGTTGGCTGTCTTTACCTTGCACATGTATTCAATGTATGCCTTTACCCAGTTTGCTCCTACGCTGTCTCCGTTGATGTAGAGCGAGCCTTCGGTTACGACGTTTTCTGTTCCGTCTCCTACCCATGTCTGGTATCCGACCTTCTGTTCGTCGAGAGCAGCTTTCTCTGTTGCAGAAAGGTTCAGTCTTTCTCCGTCTGCATTCTCTGCTCCGGATGCGTCGATTGTGTTAAACTGCACCATGTCCATGCTGTTTCCTACAGGTGTTCCTGTTGCGTTTGCTGAGCTCAAAGTTGCACCGAGCTGGGCCAGGGCTGGGTTGATGTTTCCGTCTGCGTTGTAAATTACGCGGGCTGTTGAGTTGGCGCTCTTCAAAGCAGAAAGCAAAGCAGACGACTTTGTTAAAAGGTCGCCGTCGTTTGTTCCTACCCATAAAACCGAATACAGCGGATCTGTAATACAAAGGTTTGAGAGTGCTACCTGGGCTGCTGCGTATCCTGCGCTTTCTTCAATAATGAATTTAAAGTAAGCGTACATCTTTGTTGCTTCGTATACTGCAGCGAGCGGGTGAGTTGATGGTGTTGTGGTATCGCTTGTGTTAAACAGTGCGATTCCCACCTTTGCTGTAGTTGCCTTTGAAAAGAAAGGCACCAGCCATTTTTTGAGGAGCCCTCCTGTGAGTTCTCCGTAGTTTCCTGAGTCAAGTTCTATGAGGCTTCCAGCTGTCGCAGACGTAACTCCTGGGAGATATGTTGCTGCGTTAGCTACGTCCATATAAATCATGGCCCGTGAGTAGTTTTCTCCTGCCATCGGGATTATGACCGTCTCGATTGGATAGGCCACGTTCGATTGTGCTATGGAGTCTTTGAATAGTGACATTTTCAGTCCTCCTTTGGTTTATAGTTATTTAATTCTTCCGTTCAATGTTAATTGCGGCATTGGTCCCTGGGTTGTATCTGCTATGCTGTACCAAAGAACCCGGAACGTTACATTCCATGCCAGCACTGTGTTGTTTCCGTCCTGCATAAACGGAGAGCTTATCGCGTCGTATTCATCGTTCATGATTGCTCCCTGGACCGTCTTAAATTGTGCGGCTACGTCTGTTCTGAACGGCCACATAGCTACGCTGTTTGCCAGGTCCTCGCTCTGTGGTCCTACAAACTGCAGATCTATTTCTGCAATCTTGAGGACCGCTACGCTGTTGACCTTTGTGGTCGTCTGTCCGGTTGTTTGTGTTCCCTGGTTGTAGAAAGGAACGGTGCGCGGTCTGTTCTGTCTGATTTGATAAGCGCACCAGTTCTCGATGTTTGCGTTGGCTTCCTGGGGATTGAACCAGTTACCTTGCTTTGGGACTATGTATTTTTCATTTACATTAAAAACTGTTGCTAATATTCCACGTAGCGTTGTCTGATTCAGTTCCATTGTTTCCTACCACCTTCTCAAGTGTGTATCTATAAAATCCGCCTTCGCTCTCCCATTGGTTGTCGCTGGTGAGCCGGTAGATGCTGTTTTCGTATGTCGTGAATTTGTCGGCGAGTCCGCCTGTCTCTGTCCACAGTTCGAGCTGTTTTTTGTGGACCAGGTTTCCGTTTGCGTCTACAGTCTGATCACCTCCGGTGTTCTGATATACACCGGTTATGGTCTGTGTGATGAGTTTGCCTTGCTGGTCGACTACTTTCTCCCAGCCGCCGTTGATTTTCGGCCTCATTTCAAATATTGTCAGTGCTCGTCTCTGCTCCGGGAAGTAGAGGAGCATGTCTCCGTATACGCTCATTTCTGCCTCTGTACTAGATATGTCATTGAGTTGACCATTTCCGCCGTATCAATGAGCGGAGTGTCACTCCCTTTGTATTCAATTGTCTTTTTTGAGTTTGGCTTGCGCTGTTTGTAGTAGTCGCTTTTTACAAACTCCTGGATCAAACCTACGGCCATTGTGCCGACTTTGCTCCAGTTCGCTTTTCCTCCGGCAGCGACTTTTTCAGTTTCGTCCTTCATGGCAGCTTTCAGCTTGCCTATGTTCTGCCTTATTCCGTCTGTTAAAAAAGGACGAGCTGGTATCTCGGCAGTTCCGAAGTGCTGCATCATTGCCAGCTTGTCTATGTCCGGAGATTGTACGTTTTCGGCCTCGACTCCGTGGATGCTCTTATACGTGTCCTTCTTGTTCTTCCTGCGTACGTTCATATGGTGCTGCTGACCACCTCTAAAACCGACCAGGATGTCGACGTGTGCAGCGTCCATTAATGCCTGGATTTTTTTGGTGTCGATGGTGTTCTTTATATTTACTCGCAGTCCATTTTCGCTATACATAGATTCCGTACCTTTCCGGAGCGCTCTGGATCATCGTCAGGGCCTTCTGACCGAATACGTTAGAGTTGAGCTGCTTCAGTCCTTCCTGGGCGTCCATGTCAGAAAAGCTTACGGAAGTTCCGCCGATGCTCTTTGAGCTCAGCGCCATTCCTCCGTTGCTGACCACTCCGACTACTGCGGTCGGGTTCATGTCGGCAAGGTACCAGGCGGTGAGCAGGTTCAAACAAAGGTTGCGCTTGTCGGTCTTTGTCGGATCCGGCAGCACAGCCCACAGGGTCTTTACTCCGCTGAACATTACGCATACCTCTTCGTATGCAGTGTTTATCTGCTGGTCTGTGAGGTTTTGGAAATTTGCAGCGTATTTAAAGTCCTGTCTTGTCATTTTCTATTCCTTCTTCTTTGATGAAGTTGTTTTCTTTGTTGGGGCCTTTGGCTCTTCTGCAGCTTCTTCCTTTGCAGGCTCTTCCTTCTTTGGCTCTGCTGCTGGTGCCTGGGCCTTGAGCTTTTCGTTCTCAGCTCTAAGGCGTGCGATCTCGTCGTTTGCCTCGTTGATTCTTGCAGCGCTTGTCTTATAGCTTTCTGGCATGTGGTCCAGGATGCGGATCTTCTTCTTTGCTACGAGCTCTCTGAAGAAAGGTTCTTTTCTCTGCAAGTTATCAAGCTGTGCCTCTGTGATTTCACAAAGGTTCTTCATGTCTCCGGCAGCATTGCGTGCTGGGATTGTCTTTGCGATTGAGCTGAATGTCACCGGGTACTGATAAAACGATTGTATGTATTTCATATTCTTTGCTTCCTTTTCGTTTGAAAAATTAGGGGAAATTTCCGTTAATTTCCCCTATTGAAAAAATAGCAGGCCGAGGTGGAATGCGGCGACCTGCTATCCGTTTATGGTCCTACTAGGTTGTTGATTCCTTTGTGTAGGTTCCGCTGAATACAGCACTGTCTGTGCGGCCTTCAAGTACTGCAATTGCCTTCAATGTTTTTGTTGCATTGATTGTGATTGCTGTTGTGTACTTTGTGCTTGCACTTGTTGGTGTTGAGCCATCTACTGTGTAGTAAATGTCAGCGCCTGGTGTTGCACATGAAAGTGTTACGCTTACCGAGCCTGAGAAATCACCAGGAGCAGGATCTGCTGTTGGTGTTGCTACTACTTCTGAGCATCCAAATCCGCCGTATACCTTTACTGCGATTGAAACAGGAGCGAATACTCCGGCATAGCGGCGGAGTACTGCGTGCTGCTGGTCGTAGCTGTTTGGATATACTGGGTATGTGAAGTTCTCCAAAGGAACGCCAAGAAGGAGGATGTCCTGCTTTTCGTCGTTTGGTCCTGCACCAATCTCTGGAGCTGTGATTACGAGGTAGTCCTCTGTGCTTGGGTTGAATTCTGTTTGTGCAGCCAGGAATGGATCTGCATAGAATTCTACCTTTGGCTTTGAACCATTCTTTGTAACGCCTGCGTTGAAGTTTTCTTCAAAGATTGCGAGAGCGCTCTTTGCTTCGTAGGTGTTGCTGTATGGTACGCTTGTTGCGAAGTTGTATGCCTTTGGAGACATAGCTACGCGTACGACGTCAAACTTGTTCTGGCTTGCGTTCATGAAGTCTGTTACGACCTTAGCAAGGTTGCGGTACATTGTGTATCCCTTGTTTGTGTTCAAGTCATCTTCAGCGATTTCCTCGAGTGTCTGGCCAGCCCATGTTGTGATTCCGTTTACGTCAAAGAGTCCGAGTGTTCCTGTAGACTCGTTTCCGTAATATGTAAGGTAGTCTGTAATCATGTCGATTACATACTGAGCGTAGCGCTGCTTTTCAGCCATCAACGAACCGGCAAATGGTGAGCCGTTGTCTCCCTTTGCGCGTTCCATTTCTTCAACAGTGAAGTTGTAGAAAACCTTAATGTTGATGATGGCGCTTGTCATGAGTCCGCCTTGTACGTTTACGTTCTGCTTCAAGTTAGCAGCTACTGTACCGGCTTCGTCAATCAATCCCCAGCCTGAATATGCAGCGAGCTGGAGGTTCTGTACTTCTCCCCATGGGTTTGTTCCGCCGAGGCGCTTTACGAGATCACGTGCGTGGCTGTAAAGGAGCGGCTGTTTGAAAAGCTCAGGGAAGTATGAAGCGTTCCATGGCGAGATTGCCTGGGCGTTGATAAGTTCTCCAGAGTCTCCAGTGTATGTCTGGATTCCGCTCTTTGAAACCATCATATCATACTTGCCTGTCTTAATGTTGAAGCGTGGGCGGATCTGAACGGCAGCCGGATTCTTCTTGTAGAGAGCTTCCATTTCTGGAGTGAGTCCTACTGTTGCTCCGCGTACTGCGTGGTCGCCTACGTACATTGGGTTGTTTACAGCGCTTGCAGGGATTCCGTAGTGTGGATCTGAAGCGCGGCCAATCTGCAGAGTAGCGTCGCGAAGGAAGTCGTTAGCTTTTCCGTTTCTTGCTACCATCTTCTCGGCAATCTTGCCGAGGTGTTTAAATTCCGATGAACAATCTATTCTCATAGTCTGCTATCTCCCTTATGAAAGCCAAACGTAGGCGCCGTCGTCTGATACTTCAACTACTTTTGCTCCTTCGAGCAATGTGTGGCTTCCGTCTGCTGATGATGCTACAAAGCCGATTACGCCTGTTGCGTCAGCGTACTGTACTTTGTATCCGAGTACTGGGTCCTTGCCGCTTTCCCAGCTCATGATTTTTACAAGGCCCTTATTGATAAATGCGCAAGGCATGTCCTTAAGGTATGTGTTTGGATGTGCTGGTGCGTTCTGTGCGATTGCGTCGTCAAATACGACGATTCCGCGGATCACGTTTCCGTCTCCCTTTCCCTTTACAATTGCTGTAGGGTCTGCTGCTGGAGCGGAGCAAACTGTGCCGAATGTCAAATTTTCGGCTGCGATTCCGCCGAGCTTGAGGTAGCCTTCCTGGAGAGGCACTGCCTGTGCGTTCAGTTTAAGCTGTCCTTTAAAGCCAAGCGAGAGTGACATGTTTGTATCCATATCTGTTGTCTCCTTAGTATTTTGCGAGCAGGTCGCGGAGCGATCCGTGTTCTGCTGGCTTCTGGTTCATGGTTATCGGAATGAGCGGAGCGTGGTCTGTTACGACTTCTTCTTCCTCTTTTTCTTCTTCCGATACTTCTTCTTCTGACGCTTCGTCTTTGGTTTCTTCTGCCTCTGCGCATGCGTCCTCTGCCATTCTCTTCTTACAGAATTGGTAGATTTCTTCGAGTGAATATTCCGGATTTGGATCAGCGTCCTTTGCTTCTTCGCCTTCGGCAGGGATTTCTGTCTCTTCGGCGATTTCTTCAGTTGATTCTGCTACCGGTTCCTCTACGGCAGTTTCCGTTGTTTCTGCCACGGTTTCTTCTGCTTCCTCTGCTGCAGGTTCTACGGCTGGTACATCCTGCATTGCTGCGGTGTCGAGCTTTTCGAACAAGTCAGCGACCATGCTAGCGGCTTCCTTGGCTGTTGCTTCGTCCTGTTCCTTTACGGCTTTGAAGTCGTCCAGGAAACGGTCGAGCTTGGCCTTGTCCTCACTTTCTGGGAGGTCGGCTGTAAAACCTTTGAGCTCGTCCACTTTGGCTACCACTTCTTCCTCTTTGAGGCTGTCCTTACCAGCTACGAGTTCCTCGAGCTTGGATCTGAACATTCCCATGTCGTTGTCTGTGGTCATTGTTCGTTTACGAGCTGCACGGAATAAACCAGTAAATAGTTTCATTCTGTGGTCTCCTTTGATTTATAGTTATTTATCTTTGACAAAAAGCAGGAGTATTTCGTCTACTGCTTTTGTGCCGATACCAATTGCTGCGATGTATGCGAGATACATGTTTGGCTGGAAATACGCAAGAAGTGCGCATCCTGCGATTTCTGCGGCTTCAATCAAAGCCGAGATAAGAGCATAGAGCTTCTTTGTCATCAGCGTGTCCTCCTTTGTTTTATTTGCAGCGGTCAAAGACCGAGCCTTTTGCGATTGAGAAAACTGTAGGAGCTGCGTGGTCCAGGACGGCAGCATCTTCTCCGCCTCGTCCGTCCGGGAGCAGTGCTACATGGTTTACGTCTGTGATTTCCTTCATGACGATGTCGTATTCCTGGCCGTCCGGCGCTGTGCCTTTGCTCCATTCAAACACGGCCACGTAACCTGGGGAGAGTTGGATTTCTCCGCTTTCGTAGGCTTTGAGCGCTTCGTCGTCATAAATCATGAGCGTGTTACGGATTCCGACTTCGTTCTTCTCCAGGTAGTCTACGGTCGGGTGGTCTCCTGTGTATCCGAGCGCCAGGTCTCTAAAGTTCTGGCCGTCTACCGGTGTTCTTGGGTGGTGGTGGGTTAAAGGCAGCATTTTGAATTTGTCGCATGCTGCTGCCAATACAAGCGCTGGTCTGTAAACCTTATAAATGCGTTTGTCCTCTACCCAGTCCGGAGCTCCCTGTCCTGGTCCTGGAATGCGCAGAGTCGGGAGCTCGTCCTTTGCGTAGTCGTAGATTCCGCTTATTGCGATTCGTATGTTCTTAAGTTCTGCCATGTTCTTCTCCAAAATAAAAAGCGCCACGACCAGCAGGAAAAACAAACACAAACCTACCGGTCGTTAGTTAAATGGCGCTAGAGGGTGATGTTCGGAGGCCCTCGCGTTTATAGTCATTTTTGTTAAAAAAAAGACCTCCGTGGGAGGGGTCCCGGGAGGTCTGCTTCCTAGCTAGAAATTAATTTACAGGAGTTTCAAATCAACGGCATTGATCTGGTTGTATGAAAGGCAGAGCCACCGGTGGAAGCAGCCCGGTTTTTCTGCCTGCGGTATTATGGACCCGCCTATCCGATTCTACTTCAGTTCGTAGAGACGTTCTGCTGTCTCTCCCCATTCTTCCCATTCTTCGACCAGGTGTTCGTAGTAGTTCAGAATGTACGCTATGTCCTGCAGAGTTTCCGGTTCTGCAAGTTCTATTCTTTGAGGCTTTGGTGGTAATGCTGGCACCTCGGCCTTCTGCTTACTTACGCAGCTTACTGTTATTAGCGGCAATAATGCCATTAATAATTTCACTGATTTCTTCATTCGTCTTTGCCTCGTTTATCTTCTGGTCCACTTCGCTCTTGTCCTGGTGGATCTGAGCGAGCTCTTCTGCGTGTTTGTACATGTCCACGATTGTGGCCTGCTGCTTTTCCACTTCTGCCTTGAGTTCTTTGTTCTGGTCCTGGAGTTTCTTACACCAGTGCGCTGTAAGGTATACGGCCATGAAGCAGATTAAAGCAATTAATAAGACGGCGAGTGTTGTGTTCATTTATTCGTCTCCTGTCTTTCTGAACTTGTCCAGGGCGATGTTTGTGTCGACCGTGATGAACAGTCCGGCGAGGGTTCCTGCTACCATGCAAAGCTCGGAGATTTCACAATTGGTGAAAATCCCCAGCCATTTGAGAACGGCTCCGACCAGGAGAATTACTCCGGCGACTATCTTTGCTATGAGCGACGCGTCCTTTGCTTTCATTTTGCACCTCCGCTTAATTTTAAGATTCGCATTGTTACCGGTTTGCCTTTGTCTACGCATACCGATTTCTCCAGGGAGTTGAATTTTACCTTTCCGTTTTCAACGCCTACCCAGTGCGATTTTCCGTTGTATGAAAACTTGACCGGGGTCCGGTCTTTGATTGTCTTGATTTCCTTCGGATCTGTTATGTCTTTAAACTCTACGGTGAGCTTTCTTCCTGCCAGGTATTCTGCTGCCTGGCTCCAATAAACCGTACAGTCTGCGTCGATTACGCGCTTGTCTATCATGTAGCCTGCGGTAAGCACGGCCTCTGCATCGTCCGGTTCGTATCCAAGGCACCACATAAGGGTGAAGGCGCAGCACGCGTAGTCTTTAATTGATTTCAATTTGAGTGTGGGGAATTGCTGGTATAGTTTTTCTGCCAGTGTCTGTGGGTTTTTCATTGCTTCCGTTCCTTTATTTTTTCTGCAATTTTATTTCATGAGAAATGAAATAATAAGGCCGACGGCTTCTCCGATTATTCCCAGGAGCATTCCTATAAATTTTGCCTGGTACTTCTTCTCGGCCTCGGAGATTGCCAGCTTGATTTTCATGTCTACCGATTCGTTTATCTTCTGGGCGATTCTGTCCGGCATTTCCTTTACGTCGTCCTTGATTTCTTTGAGGTCCTGTTCCATTGAGTTTACCTTGGCTTCTATCATTTCGTTTGTCATGCGCCTTTCCTTCCTGTCTCTATAGTTGTTTCTAGGGGTTTGATATCTATCTCGCACCTGGCGCGTCCTTTGTCGTAGTAATTGTAAACATTAATTATGCGCACGATTTCCCAGTTGTCGTCTTTGATTACTCCGCAGTCTTTGAGCAGGTCGAGGACCGAGCTTGTGCCGTTATCGCTGTCTCTGCGGCGGAGGTCTCCGTGGAAAAATGAGAGGCTTATGCTTACCGGGTAGCAGATCGTGTCGTGGTTGACTGTCATGCAGCGCACCTGGACCTCTGCGCTCTTGTGCCATGCCTGGTAGTTCTTGCCTGGGATTATCTTTCCGTTCGGCAGCAGAATGCGGCTGTTTTTCTTTGCTGGTGTTTCTCCTTCGATAATCAGTTTCATTAGTCGTCCTCCCATTCGACCGGCACTAATCCGCAGCGGCAGTTGTAATCGTCTATTTCTACCGGGAGGTCCTTGATGCCGAATATCTGACCATCCAGCTCTGTGTGCGCTCTGTGGTATACTCCGTTCTTGTCTGTATAGCTTCTCTTGCGTACGCGTGCATCATGGCAGGTTACCCATTTCACTTTGGTGACGCCTGCGTCCGTGAACGTGGAAAGGGTGAGCGCCTTATTGAAGCGCTGCATCTGGTCGCGTGCAAATAAGCGGGCCATGTTGTCTCCGGCCTTAAACGCCATTTTTGTCAAATCGTCAAATTCGAGCCGTGCGCTCTGTCCGGTGACGTATGCGTTGATTCGTTCCAGCATCTTGCGCTTGATGTAGTCCTCTTCCCATCCTAAGCGCTTGACCGTGTTGTCCAGGTATAAAATCCGGAGGTTGTCCAGGTTCCTTTGAAATACTGCATCTTTGTCTAATGTGAACGAGCTTATTATTTTGTTCAGGCGTGGTCCTGCGTCTTTGAGCAATCGTGCCATGTAGTCCTCTTGCTCTTTCTTCAGAAGGCTTGTTACTTCCTTCTTTGCGTTCTCGCTGATTTCCGGCTTTGTATCTTCTTCGAGCCATTTATGGCGGAGCGTGTTTTCTGCAGCTCCCATTCTCATGCGGTCTGCTATCTCTTCGCTCTCTTTCTTCAGCTCGTCTCCCTTGCGTGTGAAAAACTCGATTAAATCTTCGAGGTTCTCTTCTTCTGCTTCCGGATCTATTGGGGCCGAGTCGATTGTCATTCCGTTGTTTCTCAGCTCCGTTTTAAGGTCTTTCAATAGGCCGCGGATCATCCTGGTGTACTGTGTCCTGGCTACCTTTGCGAGCTTGTCCTGGACACGGAAGAGCGGACGGGGTATTCCCATTCGCTGCATCCGCAGAAAGCCTGCTTGAGTTCCTTTGCTGTAGATGTATCCGTTCATGCGGAGCGGGTACTTGTTCTTTTTATTCTCTGCCATACTTCAGCCATTCATAGGTGGTGTTTAGAACCGGAGCCAGCTTGCGCAGCTCTTTGTCTGTAGGACTTGATATCGGGAGCCCTGTCATCCAAGAACCGAGCTTTATTCCGGCTTCCTTTGCTATCTCGTCCCAGGTCTTACCGACCTCCTGTTTCTTCTGGAGTATTCTTTTAAAAACTTTTGTCATTGCTGCTTCCTTCCGTAGTTTGTGTTCTTCGGGCCGTCTACCCAGTCGACCTTGATTCCGTATCCGTTTAAGAAACCGACCACATAAGCCAGGGCCGGACGCTGCTCGACGTATTCGCTCTTGGCTATCATCGGACTTCCTTTTATCTTTATGTCCGTGTATCCTTCCAGCCATGCGTAAACGAGCAGAGCGCAAATGCTGTTGTTTATCGGCAGCTCTTGTTCGTAAACGGCCGCAGGAAGTTCCCGCATTGCTTCCGGGTGCCTTCCTTCGATTCCGTGAAGTTCAAAGTAGCGATCTGCTCCGTCGCGTCTGTCGACTCCGAGGTACCACAGTTCGTATCCGTCCTCTCGTACCTGGTCCGTCGGTATTTCGTCGTTTCCGCAGCCGCAGATTATCAGCTTAGAACTCTTGCGGCATTCCTGGTTGCTCTGGCATTCCTTCATCGCTTCCTTCCTGGTCCATGTCGCGGCCTGCGTTCATCTGCTCCCACATCTCGTCGTCCATTCCCTGGCCGTCGCTTCCTTCTTCGAGCTCGTCGATTGTCTCCTGGTCGAGTTCTCCGTCCTTTACGAGCTTGTCTGCTGCTTTGAGTGATGTTCCCAGCGGTGCTCCCATGGCTACAAATGAACCGGCTATCTGGGCGAGGCTCTGGCCGATCTGTGCTTTCTCCTGGTCGCTCATTACGACGCCGTCATCTGCTTTGATTTCTACTTCGTCTGCGTACTGGTACTGCTCGCTGTTGCGTCCGAAGCAGTCGGCTACGAGGAGCTTGATGCAGTTTTTGAATGCTGGCGCTACGTTGTTGAAAAGGAGGCGGGCCGTTTCGCTCTGCTTGAGCTTTACGTCGTCCTCGTTGTCGCTTGCCAGTCCTGTGCTCTTTTCTGCAAAAAGAACGGACTCTGCTAATCCTGCGCTAGAGCAGAATGCAAGGCGTGATTCCTGGATTAAGTTATTAAAGCCTGCGTAGGTTCTTTCAAGGATCTTTATTTCGCCTATGCTGTTTACGGCTCTTGGGTGTAGGATTGACCATTCGCGCATCTGCTGCTCGTTCTCTTTGAAGAACTCTCGTGCTGCTTCAGCTCCGTTTTCTATAATGAGTCCGTCTGCTGGCAGCGCGTGGTACATGAGCGAGCTCTGCTGGGCCATGATCGGGAGGCTCATTTTCATTATTTCGTACGATTCGTAGTCTTTTATCCAGCCTTCAAAGTCCGAGGTGCTCCATCCCATCTGCTGGATCGCTCCCCAGAATGGCAGCTTCTTCGGGCGCACCATTGCCATGCGTTCTGTGTTTACGCGTACACCTCCAAGTGGAATGAAGAGCGACTTTGCGTAGAGGTAGTCCTGGGCCGTGATGTTGTACTCCGGTACGAATACGCAGTTCCATCGGTCCGCTACTACCCAGTACTTTATAAAGTCCTGGTCTTTCTTCTGGGCCGCGATTATTTCTTCCAGGCTCTTCTGGAAACTCAGCGGGTTGTCCTGGGCGAGGACTGGGTATGCTACGGCTCCTCCAAAAATGAGCGCCTGGGTGTTTGCGTTGAGGTATGCTTCGTCAAAGCCTGTCTTGTGCGCATGAGCTTCGAGCCTTTGTATGTCCTCCGGTGTGAACCTCTCGCATTCAAAGTGGATTCCGTCCAGGGCGAGTACTCCGGCCTTCTTATCGATTACGCGTGCCGGTAATCCTGCGCTTGCGTAGTAGGCTGTTGCTTCCTGTGGAAGGATTGAAACTGGAACGAAGGCCTCGGTTTGCATTCCTGGGTCGATAAAGGTTCCTATTCCGCTTACCGGGTTTTCGTATCCGTCCTGCACGATTCCTGGTGTTTTACGCAGCTCGGCTCTTGCTTTGGCCTCGGCCTGCATCTGTTCAATCTTGCCGGCGTAATTCTTGAGCAGGTGCTCGCGCATTTCTGCTGCGGTCTGTGTGGTTCCACGTGCTTCCTGGACTTCTTCTGCGAGGTTATCGCGGATAAGCGCCAGCTCGGTTGAGTCGAGCGCGATTGGTTTTCCTGGTGAGTCCTCGGTAATTAACGAGGGGCCTTCGCGCTTCGCTATAATTTCGAATATCGCTTTATGATGAGCGTTTGTCTCTGTTTCTACAAGTTCTGTGAATGTTGCCATACCGTTATAGTTATTTTTCTGGAAATAAAAAAGGGAGCCGTCATTGGAGTACCAGTCCTCGGGTTCCCTTCTGTTTAGGAGTTGCCTTCTGTCTTTATTGTTATTCGTTCGTTCCTCTTACGTTTAGGTATCCGTTCTCCTGGACGTTTTCGCGCGATAGGTTCTTGAGGTCCATAAAGTCCGGGTCTGAACGTACGATTCTGTAGATTACGTATTCGAGCGCGTCGCAGAAATGGTCCGGTGCTTCTTCGCCTTTTCCTTTCTCCGGTTGGCCCAGGTCGTTGTAGGCACGGACCTTTAGGCTCTCCGAGAGCTTGTCCGTGTCTTTGCAATCAAAGACCTTTAGCCTTCCCATTTTGAAGAGCTTGTTGACGTAGAATATGCGGTCAATGATTCGAGGGTTTGAGCTTCCTATTCTGCAGCCGATTCCGTTGGCTATGATTTCGTCTTTGTAACCTCGTATGATTTCCTTTCCGCTGCAGTCCGGGTACCATAGGATCTCGTTCTGCGGGTAGGTCTGTCGCATTGTGGCCGGCGCTGCTCCGATGTTCTTAAAGCTCCAGCCTCGTGGAATGTACAGCACCTTGTCCTTCTTTACGACGGCTGCTGCTTTAGAAAAGCCGCTATTGAGGTCCTGTCCGATCTGCACTGTCATGTCCGGTGTTATTTCAAACGGTGCGCATTTACATGTCTCTTCGTCGTAGTCTGCGTAAACGCGGCCGCTCTGAAGGTTTACAAATCTTCCCTCGAGGTATGCCAGGCGCTCCTGCTCGTCGTAGATTGCGTAGAGGCGCTTGACGTAGTCCGGGTCGAGGCTTGTGTTGTTCTTTGTCAGTCCTCGCACGAGTACGTTCGGGAGGTTGTTCTGCTTCAGTTCCTGGACTACCTTGTAAAGGCCACGGTATCCGTGGACCGTGGAGAAGTACATTATAAATGGCTTCCTTCCGTCCGGTAGGGTTATACGGGTACGTTCTGACAGTGCCTTGTGCGCTTCTATGGCCTTGAGTTCGGGGAGCTCGTCTATCTCGTCGCAGAGCGTTATGTTTACGTTCGGTCCGTAGATTTCCGTCGGTTGTCCTGTGGCAATGAGTAAAAAGCGCACGGTTCCTATGGTGATGATGTTGTCCTTCTGGTTGTAGTTGAAGGTGGACCCGGTCTTTTTCATGAGCTTTGCCAGCTCCAGGATTACCGTCTTGTTTAGCAGTGTTATGGTGGTGGAGCAGAGCGCTATCGTTACGTCCTGTCCCTGGTATCGTTTGCTCAACACCACGATTATAAATACCATGGTGTTTGACTTTCCACATCCGTATCCGCCGCAGAGCTCAAAATACGAGACGTCTGGAAAAGCAAACGGAGCCGATATCATCTGCCTTTGGTGTATAAAAGGTGTTATGATGTTCGGCTTCGGTTCTATGATTTTACTTGCCGTCGACACCGGTTATCTCCACTTCGCCGCTCTTTGTGAATTCTTCGGCTGTCATGGTTTCTCCGGAGAGGTTGATGTTGAGCGGTTCTGCCTGGTTCAAGCTGATCTGTGCGGTCTCTTCGTAGCCTCTGTCGTGACCTTTCTGCTTAAGGTACCACTTAGCCACCTCGACGTTCTTCTGGTAGATTTCCTGCATGATTGTACCTTCTGCAACATCGAGGACCGTCTGGCGCTCTGCTTCCATTGCTTCCTTGGTCTCTTCCCATTGCTCCGTGTACTTCTTTGCGCAGTGCCAGGAGATGTTCTTTCCGGCCTTTGGTGAGAGTCGTTTCTGTATTGTCGTTATCAGTGCGCCGGAGTCCTTGATTGCTTCGAGCACATCTTCTTTTGTCAGTTTGTATGCCATGGGGGTCTACCTCCTTCGCACTATTGAGTTTCGGGTCCGGCCCAGTCTGTTCCGTACTTGTCTATGATGACTTTGAAGTCCTCCAGGTCGTGCTGGTTGACGCTGTAGACTTCTTCTCCGTCCGGGCCTTGTTCTATGCCTATATGCAGCAATTCGTGGAAGAGGAGGACCTTTATCTGTTCCTCGCTCATTCCTATGTTGTTCTTCACAAATAAAGTTATTGTAAAGTCTGCATCTATCTTCCACTTGTATTTGGCTGCGATTTTCTCGCATTCTCCGTGTACGAGCTTGTCTCCGCTGGCTTTCTTTGCCTGGTCACTGTCGAGGTAAGCAATACGGACGCGGCTGTTCTTTATGTATGACAGGGCTGGTTCTGTGTCTATCAGCTCCTGGGCGATTGCTTCAAAGTTCTTGTTTATTGCTCGGTGTTCCATCTTCTTCCTTCTTTTCTGCAGCTGATTTATAACATGGTGACTTCGGTGAGGTGCATCGATTTTTTTCTCTACAGATACAAATCCTAGCCCTTCCTGTGTTGATATAAGGACACTGTGGGAAATTCTCTGTGTCCTGTTCTTTTTCCTCCCAATGCAGACCATCCTTCCAATTTGAACCACTTACGCAGTCGTGGCATGTGCTCCAATGTACCGGAGCGTTTGCGCAGGTCTTGCAGCGCTCTGGGTCTATTTCTGGCACCTTTGGATCCGGCTCCTTTGGTGCTTCCGTGGCCTTCTTAATCTCTGCAGCTGCTTTGTCTCTTCCTGCTTCCCAGTTTATTCTGTGGGCGCGTTTTATCAGAATGAGCTTGTATTCTGTCATGGCCTTGTGCTGCTGCTCGAGGAGTGTTTTCTGCTCTAGGCTTATTTTTATAAAGTCCGCGCTCATCATGAAGTGTTCCAGGCGGAGCAGATTTGCGCTTAGGTCGTTTTCTTCTCTGCGTATCTTGTCTACTAATTCTTCGGGTTTCTGCATGTTAGTCCTCCTTCTCGAAATGACACCAATCTTCGGCCAGGAGGTCTGTCTGGCTTGGAGCCCATGGTACGCGTCCTTTTGGTGCGTCCGGGTTGTCTGTCTGGAGCCCTGTTGTTTCAATATAAAGATAGGGCTGTGTCATCTTGCTGTGTTCGTCCGGGCGCTGCATCTTTATGTATATGCCTTTCCCGTTCCATCCGTATCTTCTTACGGCATATCCTTGTTTTAAGTATTCCAGCGCCTCGCTGAATGTCAGTTCTTCTCTCATGTTTGTTTTCCTCCGTTTATTTAAGTCCGCCGGATCCTATTTCCCGGTTGTTCTCCATGGCCCAGGTGGTCCAGCGTTTTCTGATCACGTCTGCGTATTTCGGGTCAAACTCTACCACGCGTGCAATTCGTCCGCTCTTGGCACAGGCGATTATCGTGGTTCCGCTTCCTGCGAACGGATCGAGTACTATGTCCTCTTCCTTGCTCGAGTTACGGATGAGCCTTTCAAATAATCGCACCGGTTTCATTGTAGGATGTTCTGCGTTGCGTGCCGGTTTGTCCTCGTATACGACCGTTGTCTTTATTTCGTTGTCCACGCGTTTAAGTTCTGCGAGGAGCTCTTCCTTGTTCATCTTGCGCCAGTCTTTCCTGGTCTCGTCAAAGACTGTAGAAAGGTCACGCCTCCCTTCCCAGTAATGTCCTTTGCCGTCTTTCCATCCGTAGAGGCATGGTTCGTGTCTCCATTGGTAGTCCTGGCGTCCAAGAACCAGGCTGTTCTTTACCCAGATTATGCACTGGCGGACGATTCCTCCGGCTTTCTTCACGGCGCTTCTGAAGTTGTATCCTTCGCTGTCTGCGTGCCATATGTAATAAGCGCCGCCGTTTTTCAGTACTCTGAACATGGCGGTGAATGCATCGGTTAGGAAGTTTAAGAAGGAGTTATCTGCCATGTGGTCGTTCTGGATCTTCTTTCCGTCGCTTCCTTCGTAGTCTACGTTGTACGGCGGGTCTGTGATTATGAGGTCCGCTTTGGCTCCGTCCATGAGCTTTTCGATGTCCTCTATCTTCGTGCTGTCTCCCACGATCAAGCGGTGAGGACCTAATTGGTAAACGTGACCGGGCTTTGAGTCCGGTTCTGCTTCCTGGTCTACTTCCGGCGCTTCATCGTCTCCCTTGGTCTCTTCTTCCTGTTTTAGTGAAAGGTCGAGAGTTCCTTCGGGGAGTGCGAGGTCGGAGAGGTCTATCTGTAAGTCTCCCAGGAATTCACGGACGCTTTCTGCGGTCATGTGGCCGTACTGGCTGTTGAGCTTAAGGAGGAGTTCCTTGGCTTCTGCTTCGTCCTTGCATTTGACGTAAACTACCGGCAGTTCTGGGAGCTTTTCTCCGCGTGCTACCATTCGCTGCAGAGCTCCGATTCTTCCGTGGCCGTCGAGACAATAATTAATCTTACCTTTCTTCCAAACAAAAAAAGGAAAACTAAAGCCGTGCTTCTTTATTGATTTTTCGATTTTCTCAAAGTCTGCATCGTCGCGCAGTTTGAGGTTTCCCTGGAACTCTGTTAACGCAGAAAGAGGCAGGGTGTCCTGTGTGTTACAATTTATTTTCATGTTTGCTTCCCGCCTCTATAGTTATTTTTACTTTCTGCGTACTCGGATCTTGCAGTCTCCGGTGAGCTCGCGTGGAGCTGCGTCTCCGGTCGGGTATTCGCGTCCTGTTGCTGTTACGACCGTTTTCTTTCCGTCTCTGTCGTAGTGCAGCTTCCATTCGCCATTCTCTTTTTTTATTGTGGCATTTGGTTCTGCATATGGACCTTCTCCGAAGTAATCAATGAGAGTTCCTTTGGAGTCAGTTCCGAATGACCAGACTCTTACTCCGTATTCGTCCTCTCCGATCTTCTTCATGAAATCGTCCATAGAGTGCTTTCCGCCGTATTCTGTATCAAGTTTAAATCCGAGGGCGTTCTGTATTTCATTGATGGTTTTGTCTTTTGATGGTCGTGCGTAGGTGTTTCTGTCTCCGCGTGATTTTGCCAGGATTGCTGTCTGCGCTTCTTCTGGTGTATCAAAATAAAATTGAGTGCCTTCGATTCTGTATCCGGTATCGTCTCCCATGAATTCTACTTTGTTTGGTTTCCAGCCTGGGTAGTTTCCGAGGTTACTTTCTGCTGCTGGTTTGCTCTCTGTTTTCTGTTTGTTCAGAGCTTCCTGGGCTTCCTTCCTTGTCTCGTATGTCTTTACCTCTTTTCCCAGTGTTGGCTGGCCGTTTTCTCCCATCTTCAATTCGAAGGTGCGACCTGGTCCGGCTTTGGACATGATCTCTTTTGCCGTCTTTTTTTCTTTCTTCTCCATCCATTTTTGGTCTGCACCTTTCTTTACCGGTCGCCATCCGTTTGCTGTTTTCTGCAGGCCGGTCTTTTGTGAAATCTCACCGATCTGGTATACCTTGTCGGTTACCTGGGAAAGGCGGAGGCGGGTGTCTCCGGTGAGCTCATGTGGTGCTGTGTCTGTGGATTCGTCTGTGTTTTTATTTGTAATATAATCTACCTCTTTTTGGAGTCTATCATGTTCTTGGAGCATACTGTTTAATTTTTCTGCCGTTGCTTCGTTTATAGGGTCGTCTGGGAATTTTGCGATTACTTCCAAGAGGTCTCCTAATTCTCGAGAGCTTCTTACTAATTGTGCAGCTGTGTATGTTTCATCCCTATTGGCTCCTTTTTGTTTCAATTCCTCATATGTTTTCATCGCCTCTTTTTCTCTATGCCGCATCCTGCTCTGCATTGCACTGGCTTGCGGTACAGTCTGACCTTCTTTATAATGTTTGTTTTTTTCTGCTTCTGCAGGTTTGCTTTCGGCTTTTGGCTTGATTTCTGATACGCCGCCGAGTGTTCCATTCCAGTTCTGCATTACGCGGATCGTCTTGTCTCCCTTCTTGAAATAGCCCAGGGCTCCGTTTGCTGAGTTGCGTTCCCAGCCATCGTTCTTCCAGCCTTCTTCGTGCAGCTTGTTGATGTATGATTCTATATCGTGGCCGGCTGTTGTTGGGTACACCTGTTCCGGCTTTTCTCCTCCGGTGTATGTGGTTGAAGAGAGAACCTTTTTATTGTCTCCGTATTCGACTTCGACCAGGTCTCCACTTGTTGTTTTAAAATAATCCTTTCCGTTTTTGTTCTCGACAAACTGAGCGCCAAATGCTTCCATTCTTTTTCGAGCTCCGTTTGCGGTCATCCCTAGTACGTCCGGATTATTGATGCGTGGGTTTTTCTTCTGGTCCGGTTTTCTTGATGGCTTGAGTGTTTCTTCTCCGGACTTTGCTCCTGGGTTGCCGTCTTTCTTTGGTGGAGCCCAGCTTCCGTCCGGCTGCTTCTGGAGTCCGGTTTTCTGGGAGATTTCTCCGGTCTTGTATGTGCGGTCCTCTACGTCTGCTTTGAGAGCTTTGTTCAATTCGTCGCGTCCGTCTGCTGTGTATCTGTCTGCTTTTGTTGCTTTCATTAAATCTTTGATTGCCATGTGTTTACCTCTTTGGTTTATAGTTAGTTTCAAGCTCGCGCTTGCTGCAGCTCCTGGTAGGTTATTCCCTGGATGTGGAGCAAATCTACGAAATGCGGCGAGTTCTTCCAGGTGTCTACAAAACCTTTTATAAAATGCTCGCGGCTGCAGTAATTCATCCAGGCTTCGTTTTCTCGGTTCTTCTTTTTGTCTGCGTACTCGGTGTATAAAAACTCGCGGCCGCAGATTGCGCAGGTGCAGCGCGTCTGGTTTATGAATTGGTTTTTTATCGGCTGCGGTGTTTCTTCAAACTCAAAGTTGAATTCTTGTTGTTCCATGTGCTTCCTCCTGGAAATAAAAAAGACCACCGATGTGGTGGCCTTTCTATAGTTCTCCTTTTTCTGCCTTCTTCCATGCGATAGGGCAGATTCGCATTGTTTCACATTTTATGCAGTCGTTGTCACACGGCGTTTTCCTCGTCACTACAATTGGCTTATTCTTTGGTCTTGCATAGTTCTTGTCAGCTTTGCGCTTGTCCTGGATGTACTTGATTGTCTTGGCGTTCTTCTCGCGCTGCTTGGCTTCGGCCTTGTCCAGGATCTGCAGCGCCTTGTATGCGTCGAGGTCTACTTGCTGGTTTGCATTAAGGCAGGTCTCTTTCAGCTTTTCAATTCCGGATCTAATTGTATTTGCTTCTTCAAAGGTGATATTCATTTCGTCCTCCTAGCATGTGCAGTAATCGACCAGGTGCTTCCCAAGTCTGGAAAGGCGGAGCATGTCTCCGATTTTATCTTCAGTTATAAGCTGCAGTTCAAATATTGCAATATAAACCTGGACAGGAATTTTCCAGGGTATGTCGTTCATCGTCAATTCGTCGTCTCTTATCGAGAGCAGAGCGCTCCGTATTTCCCATGGCAGCGCTTCTGCGATTGCCTTGTATGTTGCTGGTCCGTTCATCATGTCTGGCCTCCTCTTACAAAGATGCAGCTTTTACTCTGCATTCTAATTCTATTGCTTCTACAAGAAGTCCGTGTTTCCACATCCATGTTCTGAAGCTTCCCATCTGCGAGTAGGTCTTGCTTTCTTCTTTTCCTGTGCTGGTGTTCTGAAGTGTTACGTGGATCATGTTGTAGTCCGGTAAGCTCCAGCCTTTGATTTCCCATGCTTTGTTTTCCATGTTTGTCTCCTCCGCAGGCTTTTCCCTGCGCTTTCTGTGTATACTATAAAGGGTTATCGCTAACAAGTCAAGCGTATAGTAATAACTTTTTTTATTTTTTTACTTCGTGCCAGCTCTCGACCTGGGTGTCGAATTCTTCCCGGGTGAGTGTTATGCTTCCTACAAAGTCGTAGCCTTCCTCGTCTTTAGAAAAAAAAGCGCCGTGGAAATATTCCGCGTCGCTCTCGCTGTTGGTCGTGCCTACGTAAACGTCGCCGCGTACAATTTCCTTGTTGCCTTCGTCGTCTGTCAGCTCGTAGTCCTTTATAAAAGCTGCGATCAATTTTCCGGCCATTTTGCTTCCTCCTTCGGTCTGATTATTTCTGTTCTTCAAGTTCACAAACTCTTTTTAAGTATTCTTCTTTGCATCTGACCTCGCGCTCGGCCTTTAGCATGACCTGGAGGTTGCGGTTTTGGTCCTGCAGCTCCTGGTTCTCGTCTACAAGCTCTTTGTTTATTTCCTGCTGCTTTTTGTACTTTTCGTACCAGTGTTCGCTGTTCTTCTGGATTTCTATTTCTATCATTTTGCTAACTCCTTCGGAAGTACAATTTCTTTCCAAGCGTAAACATTATCTAATATGTTTCCGCCTCTTGTAAAAACAACACCTGTAAAATAGGCAACTTCAAAAACGAACCATTTATAAGATTTGTGTTTTAAAGCAGTTAAATAATATCCATGTGTTCTTGGTCGTGATTCTTCCTTCGGTAAATCTCCATCTTTTACATAATGCCATTCGTTAGCCTTGTTATGTTCTTCTCCGTGTTTTAATCCATCCAGGTAAGCTAAGGCTATGCGCGACTGTTCCTGTGGGCTTGCTGTTTTGTACTTCTCTGCGTAGGCTTCTGCTTCGTGTTCCATGTCGATTCGATCCTGCTTTGTCATTTTCCTTCCTCCATTTTTCTTACCTGGTGCTTCAGCTTTGCCAGGGTGATTCCTGTCTTGGTTATCTTCGGATCCGAGCTCCTGATCTTCATGTGGTTCATTATTAAGTTCTCGGTGTTCGTAATCAGCGCCAGGTTGTCTGGGCTGCAGTTTGCATGGTCTCCGTCTAAGAAGGTGAGCATCTTTCCTTCCGGGATCGGGCCGTGGACTTTCTCCCATTCGAGCACGTGCTTCATCTTCCACTTGTTTGGCTCTGCAATTTTTACCTTCAGGTATCCGTCAGACGTCCAGGCTTCGTCTCCGACTTTATTGTAGTTCCATGGACGATGACCTTTTGGAAACCAGCCTTTTTCGGATCCTGGGGAGCAGTACCCTTTGCGGCCTTTGTTTGGCGGGACGTGTCCTTTCTCAAATCGTCCGGTCAGTCCACTGTCTATCTTCAGTCGTCCGCGGATCGATTTAATCTGAGCTGCATTGATTTCTTTGTGGAAGGTCTTAGATACCAGCTCGGCCATTTCTTTGTTTGTCTTGCCTTTGTTGTTGGCTATGACAAAGTCTACCATTTGCATTGTCCAGAGCGGTCCGCTCCATTTTGCTCTATGATGCGGAGTGTTGCTCTTTATCTTGTGGTTTGTCTTGTAGCTTTTTACTTTTGCCGGTGTTATTTTGAGCTCAAACCTTTTATTAAATTCTTCGGCCACCTCTACGCAGGTATGTCCTGGAATGAACGAGGCGAGCCATTCGTGTTGCTCTTTATTGTATCTTTTCATTTGGCTACCTCCAGGAGCTTCTGTCTTGCTTTGGCATCCTGGGCGCTGTCCTTTACGGCTACGAGCGCCGGCATCTCTTCCTGGAGCAGTCCGCAGTTCTCGGCTGTCTTTAAGGCTTGCAGCTGTACGTTTGCTACGCGTATGATCTGGGCGCTTACCTGGCTCATGGCCTTGGCTCGCTGGATCGTGCGCTCTGCTGTTTCCTTGTCCTGCATCAGCTCGTCGTCCTCCAGTGCTTCGAGCATACTGAACAGGTGATTGTTTAGATCTGCTAAGTTGTTTTTCATGTTTGTTTTTCCTCCCGTTTATCTTTACTCGAATATAATCATGTATCCGAGCTCTTTTGCGATTCTGTATTCTATCCTGGCTCCTCTGCTTTTCTTCCAGCCTTTGAGCAGGTAAATTGCGCGGCAAGTCATAAGCTCTGCGATGTCCTTGCGCATGTAATCTTCCCATGTCTTGTTCGGATCTGCTTCAAACTTGGCCGGATTAAAAACCTTCATTCCCAGGGCCCGGAGCTTTTCTTCTGCAGCTCTGAAGTGTTCGCGGTAGTCCGGGTCCTTGGTTATGCTGCCGCTGATATAAACCTTGGCAGCTGGTGAACGGTCCGGGTATATCGCTTTTCCGGTTGGCCGTCCGTTTATTACTTCGCATTTTATAAAGTCGTCTTTCATTCTGCTTCCTCCTTCCTAGCTGCTTTGACTATGGCCCGGGGAGAGTAGAACTCTTCCCACAGGTTTTTGTTTTCTCTGTAGTACTTCCGGTTGTATGCGTTGTACTTTTCCCGGTTCTTTTCGTAGTACGCTTTGCGCTGCTCTTTGTGAGCCTGGTTATATTTGCGCTGGTACTCCAGTCTCTGCAGATGTGTCATTCTTCTTCCTCCGGATCTTCTTCATCCCATGCATCGTCTATGGTGAGGAAGTCCTCTGCGTTCTTACCGGTGCGCTCTTCCAGTTCGCGTGTTCCTTTGTAGGGTGGTATGTTTATCATTCTTCGTCCTCCAGTATGTATTCCTGTGTCAGCAGGATGTTGTTGTGGATCCGTACGTCCTGGGAAAGAAGCCGGATTTCTTTTGCCATGCGCTCGGTCTTTTCGTAGGCTGCGCGGTTGATTTCTGCCTGCTTTTCGTCCAGCTGGCGGATCTGCTTTTCGTTGTGACAAAGCGCCATGATCAGAAAGCTAAAGAGCAGAATGAAGCAGGCGTTCAATAAAATTATCAGTTTGTCGCGTTCACTCATCTTTCTTCTCCCTGGCCTGTATTCTGCACTGCATTTCGTCTATGTAATAAATCTTATAAGTTCCCGGTTCTGCGATTGGTTTTCCTGTCTCCAGGACCTCGTAGAGCTTATCTATGCTTATTCCGAAGTGTGCCAGCACCTCGGTCTGGCTTTCAAATACTTTGTTTTCTCCATCGTCTCCGATTGCTATGTACCTTTTCATTTGTTCGTTTTCCTCCCACTTTTCTATAAATCCTTTTTCCTGGGCCTCCGGTTCTGTTCCTTCTTTGAAGAACAAATCTAAATCTACAAAGTCCACGATCTTGTCTACCTTCCTGTGGTAGAAGCATTCAAACTCAACGCGCTTGTAAAGGTACCCGGTGAAGCTCTTATTTACTACAAACTCGGGCCTCAGCATCAGTTGTTCGACCATGTACGAGGCAGCGTTGGCTGCTTTGCATTCCTTGTCGAATTGTGAAAGGTTCGCAATTCGTTTGTTCTTCTTGGCTATCGTGTTTATGTATTTTGCCGCGATAGTCTTAAGGATTTTATATATCGGTTCCAGGGCCTCCTTGTTCCCTTCGTTCCGGTATTCGTACTGTAAGCTCATGAGCTTCTGGTTGTCGCTCCTGGGGTCTGAATACCAGCGCAGCTCTATTTTTCTGCCATCGGCTTCGTACTCCGGGATTACCGGTAAGTCGTCAAATAATGGCTGCTGTACTGCGTTCTCCAGGTACTCATGCCAGTTCACTTTTTTTCCTCCCACCTTGTCTTTCCTACCTGCAATAAACTTTTAGGAAAGTGTCGACCGTGATGTCCGCCTTTTTACATCGCGGGCATTCATAGTGCGTGTCCAGTATTTCACGCTTTACATCGTCATCCCATTTGGCCGTTACGATTCTGAATAAAGGGTGAAGCACCTCTTTGTAATCTTTGCCGTCGGCCTCCAGTTCTGTTTTGCAGAATGGACAGTATGCGTATTCGCTCTCTCCGTTCATCTGCTTTCGTGATATAATTTTTGGGTTTGGCATATCATCCTCCTGCTATCTGTTCGTAGTCGTACTGTTTGCCGCATTTGGCACAGACGTATTTTTCCAGCTTGTTGCTGTATTCAAGCGCTCGCGCATGACATTCCGGGCATTCTTCCTGCCACCTCTTTGCCTGGACCGGTGGTGTTCCTCCGGTAGCTTTGCGGTCTATGAAGTTCTCCGGGTCGTAATTGGCCGGGAGGAAGTCTACAAAGTTTTTGAATGTGACGAACCGGTCAAAGCTATATTTTCCGGTTATGAAACTCCGCGGATCGTTTACGGTCTTTGCGTAGTTCTCGCATGCTCCGATCACGTCATCAGAGTGAAGGTTGCCGATATTCCTGTGTACGTATGCCATGCCGTTTTTGAAATCGCGCATTAGGAAACTTGGAAATTTACCACGTGCGTTTGGAAGTCCTGCGGCTGTGAAAATGTCAAATATTTTTTGTGCATAAGCTGTGGAAGGGAGAGGAGGTGGTTCCGGCACCTTTGGTGCATCAGATTCACTCTCATTCTCAGATTCAAATTCAGATTCATAATCAAATTCATATACAGTTCCATTTGTTCCGTCTTGTTCCGTCTTGTTCCATTTTGTTCCATTTTGTTCCAATTCGGAGTTATTTGGTTCCTGTGGTTCTTCTTGGATCTGCTTTGCTCTGGTGTACTGATTGCCTTTGTGGTTTCTTCCGGCTGCTGCTCGGGCTTTAATTGTTGCCTCGTATTGTTCAGCCTCGGTGTCGATTCTTGTTTTAATCGCATTCCACATCTTCAAATCGCGCCAGTCGTCGAGCTTTGGTTCAATACCTTTTAATGCGTAGTTTATTGCGTACATTGCGTATTGTGCTGCGAGCTCTTCCGGTACGCCTTCTATGTATTCTGCGTGGAATATAAACGATTCTCTTTTTGTTTCCATTGTGCTTCCCACCTTTTCTATCTCCATTTACTTTTTTCTCTTGCGAGCACCATCTCGACGATTTCCAGACAGCGGCCCGGGTTGTATCCTACGTTGCAGACCTGGTTGCATTTAAGGCTGCAGACAATTGCGATGTTTTCCGGTGCATCGATTATCCAGCTTCCCCATTTAGCCCGGTTCGCTTCCGTGTTTGCTATCCGGTGAGCACCTTGCCAGGTTGAAGGAGTGAGTGTCTTTCCGCAGACTTCACAAACTCCGCCGCTCTTGGCCAGTTGGATCTGTCGCTGTTCCTTCTGTGCCTGGTTCATGCGCTCTCCTTGGCTTCGTTTTTGGCGATGCATTCGTAGAAGGCTTGCATGTTTTCTTTATGAGTGACATACCTCAAGTTTGAAATACTATTGTTTGCGGCATTTCCATCTATGTGGTCTATTTCGCTATCCTTTGGTTGTGGTCCTATAAAACTCAAAGCGACAAGCTGATGGATATAAATGTTTATTCGTTTAATGTTTTTGTCGTACATTGCGACCTTTTGATATAAACTTCCTTCAGCTTTTGTGAAGTGTTTTAATTCCTTCTTTGTTCTGGAATTCCTAACTCTTCCCCAGGTTGATACTTCATATTTGTTTTCAAAATCGTATTTCTTAAAAGTTGAGATTGTTTTCCATTCTTCCTGTTTCATTCGTTTACCTCCCGTAGAATGATTCCCATCTGCGCTGCGAGGACGTGGCTTGCTTCTATGAGCTTTGCGCATTCCTCTGTGTTGCACTTTGTCTCGCGCTTTGGTACGACATGGCCTGCTATCGTTTCAAACGGGTAGCCCATCTGCTCTACGGCGATCATCTTCACACAGTATTTGATTATTTCGTAATCGTTCCCGGTTGCTTCGCAGATCTGCATGATGTGGCCGTTCAAATGGTGATTCTGTGATTTGGGTCCTGTCGTTCGTGGTGAATAAGGACGCGACAAGGTTACTGACACGTAGTCGTTGTTCTTGTCGCGGCAAAGCCGGAGCACCTTGCGCAGAGCTTCCTGGAGTTCGGGTTCTCTTGGAACCTCAAACGCTATGAGTCCGCGCTGGTCTATTCTTTTCATTGTTACGGTAACTCCGGCCATGTCTTATCTCCTAGAAAACATCGAAGGCCTGTTGAGCGCCTTCTTCTTCCTTTTCTGTTACTTTCTCTGTTTTGCCTTTAGCTTCGTCGTGTATAGCTTTGGCATCTTCAAAGTAGACTCCCATTCGTTTATCTACTTCGCTGTTCAGATATTCGATAACCTGTGTGGCGGTTCTTTCTTTTCGCCATCCTGCTACCTTTCCTTTTTCGTCTGCAAACATCGGCTTTCCGTCCGGGTACTTTGTTTCGAGCAGCTGTTTGATTGTGTCATGCTGTTCTTTTGTATCCGGGCCTCCGGCTGGTCCGTTGGTCTGCTTCTGGGCAGGCACGTCGTGATTGCTTCCCCTCGTATCACTTGGTGCCGGTTTTCCGTCTACGTCCTCGTCGCTTGAGATTCCAAGCATTGCGCAGAGTGTGTAGCGTTTCATGTAGGTTATGGCAGCTCCCAAGTTCTGTGCTGCGTTTCCTTTTGCAAGTTGTACCGGTGGGAGAGGAGTTGTGTCCTCGATCCATTCTCCCGATGAGTGAATGAGGCGTGTTGTGATTGCCGGTTGGTTTCCTTCCAGTGTCGAGAGCATCTGAATAAAGCCCAGACCATACTTTTTCAAAATCGGGCGGATATATGAAATTACAGTATCTAAGTCTGTGTAGTTGTATCCGTATCCGGCCTTGTCCTTTGGTAATGTTTCGAACTCTGCTTGAGCTTCTACAAGGCTCTGCAACAATGTGTTTGTTTTTTCTGTCTGTTTCATTTTTAATCTCCGTATCCGTATCCGTAGTCCTCGTCCTGGCTCTGACCTTTGTCTTTGCCGCCGAGCAGCTGGATGTCGTTTGCATTGATGATTACGCGGCTTTTCTTCTGTCCGTCTTTTTCCCAGCGTTCCTGTTTGAGGTATCCGTCGACTCCGATTTGCTTTCCTTTTGTAAGGTAAGGCTTGAGGCTGTCTGCCTGCTTTCCGAATACCTTAACGTCGAAGTAGTTAGCTTCGTCGTACCATTTTCCGTCCTGACCTTTGGTGCTTCTGTTGATTGCAAGTGAAAGGCTGGCGATTGCCATTCCTCCCGGTGTGTATGTAACTTCTGCATCTTTTGTAAGGCGTCCGATGATTGTTACTCTGTTTATATCTGCCATAGTGTTAATCTCCAAAAAAGGAGCACCGCGGGCGCGATTCATACCCGCGGGTGGTATGCTCCATTTGACCGTCTTTCCGGTCTGTCAATCCAAATTGCTTTTTTTTCTTGCGCTTCGTTTTTACCCACGAAACCGAGGTATATTTTTCGCCCATACGGGTTACTTACGCTGTCAGTTCCTGGTCCTCATTCTGCTTGACACATTCGTGGTAAAAGTTGCAGAATTCAGCACAGGGGCAGTAATCCTGGCATTTCTTCGATTCGCCTGGTCGCTCCTGGACGTAAAGACCACCGGCTTTTTTCCCGTCATCTTCTCTTACCAAAGATTGGATATAAAGCTCTGCGCTCTGATTGTCGTCACACACTTTGAGCGCGGTCTTTCGTCCTTCTTTCATTACTGCGTATTTAGTAGCCGTGGCCCAGCGTTCTTCGTCGCTGCATGGAGCGATGTCGTCATCACCGAGCTTGTAGGCTTCTGTTACTGATTTAATCTTTGCGCGGATCCTCTTTTCTGTTTCTTCCAGGTCGAGGTCTGTCACGTCAAACTCGTAAATAAAAACCGGTTTCTGCGGGTAGTCACTTTTGCGTTTGGCTTCTGTCTTGCTGTGGTCCTTGAGCATTGCAATGAAACGGCAGCGCTTTACTTCGAGTCCGCTCTGTTTCATGAGCCATGCGTAGGTTAATCCCTGCGCTTTCCAGTCTTTGAAGTCTCCATGGATCACCTTCCAAACCGAGGCGGTTTTCCAATCCTCGAGGATTTCGTGTTCCAGGTCGTAGCGGTCTACGCGTCCGGTAACCTTCCATCCTTCTACTTCTACAGAGAATGCTTCTTCTTTGAAGGCGTCATCTTCGGTCTTTTCCATTACTGTGTGGAAAGCTGTACCAAATGTGGCCCATACCAAGTCTGCAGCATCCTGTTCGAGTTCTTCAAAGTGTCTATCGTATAAAACGATTTCTTTGTCGCCTTTGAGGAGTGTTGTGGCACTCAATGTGCCGGCGGGGTTGTGTCTTACGTTTGACACAAAGTTTACGAAGGCCTGCGGCATGTTCATCTTGTTAGTTGTTATCATTTGCTGCCTCCGGATTTCCTTTGCGCTTGAGTTCAAGATTCCACGATCCGTCCTCGTTGCGCTGGGCTCTTATTACATGCCAGGTCTTGTCTGCGTTAAGCTGCATCTGGTAGCAGATGTCTCCAAGGTCTGACTCCAATGGCTCCGGGGTTCTCTTTACCAGGAGCTCCCATGTTCCTGTTTCCTTTCTGGCGGCGGCAGTTACTAAGAACCTTCTTTCGTCGTTCCAGTCGAGGTAGTACAGGATGTCCTTCAGTTCGTTATCCATATTGATAACCTCCTTGTTTGTTTTTTCCGCTTCTGCGGTAAACCGCGGCCGAGGATTTGCACCTCACCGGTTCGCGCGACCGGTTACTTTTCCGCAGCTGTCAGCTCTTAAGTAGTCACCTTCAAAACACCTTTGCTTGACTTCCTTGGCGTTTTTGATGCAGGGTTTCCCTAGGCCTTCTGCATCGGCTCTATCTATAGGTGCGGCCAGGAGTTGAACCTGGCGAGCTCTCTGATGGTTTATTGGGTGGAGCTCCATGGGGACCCTGCGCACCGGGTTTTTCTATTGGTTCGCCTTTTCGTTAAGGTAAGCGAGCACCTTTTCTGCTTCTTCTTTGCTTTTTGTTTCAAAGATTACTTGTCCGCGGTTTGTTTCTACCGTGTAGCCTTTCTTGGTCTGTTTAATGATCATCTGTGGCCTCCTGTATTTGCCTTCTGCCTTGAGTTGAAATCCAAGCGCTGCATTTGTGTAAAAGGCAGCGAGCAGATTGTCTTTTCTCTTTGTGCAGGCTATGGCTGCTGCTCTGCAGCTTTTAGCTTTTTGTTCGTTTGTTTTTTCCATCCTTCCCCTCCTGGGTGAAAAAAAAAGCCCGCTATCTGACGTGTTGATAGCGGGCGGTTGCCTTCATTTCTGAAGCTCACCGTAAAAGCGGTGATTTAACACGTCAAAAAATCACAGCTCTTTTCTGTACGTGTTAATCTTAAAGGGTTAAATTGATAATGTCAAGTTAAATTTTTAAATTTAACAGAGATTTGACATTTTTTTTTATTTTCTGTAAGGTTTCCGTGGTGGTTGGGGTTGGAGTATATTTTGACTAATTACGATTCACTCCAGCGCCGCAAAGCTTACTACATTCCGCTTGTTGCGTCTGGAACCCTCTCTATCAGAAAATGTGCTAAATTATTAAATCTTTCTGCGCAGTCTGTGTTTGTTCTAAAACACAAATATCTAGCGCGTGGCGACGCGGCCTTTGTAAATGGTCACCGTGGCCTTGTCTATCAGAAAAAAAAGTATAGTGATGAGCTTCGTTCAGAAATCGTACGGCTTTACCGGGAGCACTGGGATTGCGCTCCGTTTGCCACCTTTCACGAGGCTCTTAAAAATTATCACGGGATCGTGATTCCTTACCATGTCGTCCGGGAGGTTCTGTATGCTGCCGGTATCAAACCTCCGCGTTCCTGGTCTACGAAGGAAAAGCTAGAACATAAGCCTCGAGACGAACGTGCGCGAGAGGGAGAGCTTGTGCAGATGGACGCGTCCTGTCACGACTGGTTTATGAACGGTCTTTACGAAACGATCCACGGCGGTATCGACGACGCTACGCATAAAATTACCGGACTTTATATGTGCCTCAATGAATGCCGCCTTGGTTATAACGAGGTCCTTCGTCAAACCTGGATGCGCTACGGTGTTCCTCTTTCTTACTATATCGACCGGCATACTTCCTTTGTCGCGTCAAAGCGTAAGAAAAACCGGACGCTTGAGGAGCGCCTGGAGTACTCAAAAAACGAGAGTACGCACTTTGTGGACCTCTGTTCCGATCTGAATATCGAGGTTATCCTGGCTTTGTCGGCCCAGGGTAAAGGCCGCATTGAGAGGCTCTGGCAAACCTTACAGGGTAAGCTGCCGTATATTTTCCGATATCTTCATATCGACTCTATCGACGCTGCTAACGAATTTTTATCTTCCTGGGTTGATTCTTTTAATGCCAGATTCTCTGTTCTGGCTCGCGATAGTGTCAAAGCATGGCGACCGGTTCCGTCCTGGTTTGATTTTGATTACCGGCTCTCCGTTAAGTTCTCATGTCGTACCGACTCCATGGGTTTCTTTACTTTCCATCAGTGTGATTTTCGTCTTATCGCTCCGCTTCGTGCCTATAAAGATTTTGAGCTTTGTCTGTCCGAGGACTTCGGCATCCGGGCCTTTATGGGCGGTAAGTGGTACCCTGTCGAGCTTGTCGAGGGGTACCTCCAGGATGTTCGTGGAGACACTATGCCGATAGTTGAAAAAGACTTGATAGCCAGGTACTTAAAGCTCGACCTCCGGCGCTGGGCCTAGTGTGTACTAAACCATTCTATTTCTCTCTGGCTCGGGTGTCCGTGTTTCTTTGGTGCGCTTTTTAGTGGTGGCTTTGGTTTTACATAGATGTTTACTCTGCAGAAATCACGCATCGTCTCCCATCTTACGTTGTAGAGCTTTGCCATGCTGTTTATGCTTTTGCCTTGTTTCATGTAGCTTTTGATTTCCGCTTTGTAAGGTGAGAGTTTGAAGTTCCGCGGCTTCTGTCCTACCTGGCGTCCGACCGGTTTGCCTCTGGCCTTTGCTCGCTCCAGGCCCGCCTTCGTTCGCTCTGATATCAGTGTGCGCTCTATTTCTGCAGATAGTCCGAATGCAAACATAAGCGCTTTGCAGCCTATGGAATTGTCGAGGGTGAAGCTCTCTTTTATGGCGATCACTTTTATCTTCCGGTTGAGACAGTCGTCCAGGACGTTCATTATCATTAAGAGCGAGCGTCCGAGCCTCGATAGTTCGGTTACGATTATCGTGTCACCTTCTTTGACCTGCTTCAATAATTCTCCCAGCTTTCTCTTGTCCGGTGTCTTGGTTCCCGAGATTGTCTCCGAATACCACGATATCTTTTTGAGCCTCTTTTCCCTGCAATATTTTTCAATCTGCATCTTCTGGTTCTCTGTAGTCTGTGTTTCGGTAGAAACGCGAATATAGCCGTATGTCATATTTGGCCTCCTGTGTTTGTTTTTCGCATAACCTACCGTAAATTTAAATAAAAAGTCTAGTTGTCGGGTTTGTCGGAACGGATACAATAGCGACTCACGATGCGTTTACATTAGGGCAATTTAAAGATGACTCATTTAAATCCCATCAACACTCATTGCAAACTGAATATCCACTAGGTAGTAGTGCATATTCAGGAGAGACTTGTTGGAGAGTTACAAGTGAAGGTGGTGTTGCATCAGCAGGAAGAATCCTCGGAACTCTAACTAACTCAACAGGTGGTACAGTAACTCGTACAAAAGAGAAAGGTGTAATTTATCTTATCAAGGTTTTATAATACCTTAATTAGATAAATAATACCTTTCTCTTTTGTTCGTGTTACATCTCCACCAGAGAGATCCGTATAAACCTTAGACTCATAACTATTTGCACCACCGCCTACATAAGTAAGACCGCTTAAATTTCCCGATCCCATTCTTATAAACAGACCATTACTAACATGAGAGTGTCGTTCAAAATCATCATCTTTAAATTCACCTAAAGTAAATAAATCATGTGTACTTATTCTATCCGTTTACCTAGATTAGAGAGCCTTGATAAGGTATGTTACGCCTTTTTGTTTACCGTGGGTTGTAGTACCAGTTCTGGCTCCTGAGTCAGCAACATTGAATATAAGTTTAGTCCAAGCACTAGTAGCATAAGAATAACCGTTAATATTAGTAAAACTTTGTGAGTTTTTGAAAGCTCCTCCACAAGTACCTTTAAATCCTCCAATATTTGCTTCACCTGAGAAATTTTGTATTTGGTCATTTTTAAATTCTCCCAACGTATGTGCTTCATGGTGTACTACACTATCCGTTCCGACAAACCCGACAACTAGACTTTTTATTTAAATTTACGGTAGGTTATGCGAAAAACAAACACAGGAGGCCAAATATGACATACGGCTATATTCGCGTTTCTACCGAAACACAGACTA
>Ga0265298_10001017_pt1 | contig 41557 bp, 25 predicted proteins | sample AusTroGonzalo_MG_3_FD_193486 | JGI IMG/M metagenome (GOLD analysis project Ga0265298, IMG submission 193486) | Bovine rumen microbial communities from tropical cattle in Woodstock, Queensland, Australia - Gonzalo_01 | ecosystem: Host-associated > Mammals > Digestive system > Stomach > Rumen ... | reverse complement strand
CCTTCCTCAAAACTGGAAGCCTGTCGCTTCTCCGCTGGATTAATTCCACCCAGTCTGCCGTTTTTCCAAAAAATCGAAAAAAGAGCCCCTATCCACAACCTCGACCTGTATTACACTGGGCGGTTACCAATGAAAAACCCTTTGCAGAACAACTAATGCATTTAGTCTTAAATACTGAAGTCCCAAACTCGACAAAGCCTCAATTGGTGGAAACGGTAGTATCTTGCTATCTAGGAAATGGATATGGTGTAGCAAACTCAGCTGAGGGTATATACGAGTCTATTATACGCAATTTCTCTCCACAAGAAATTAAAGAAATGTTTTCAATTTTCAAAAAAAATGGAGAGAGACCAAAAATTGTGGGAGCATTAGCGGAACAACAGTTTTCTAAAGCCGCAAAACTTGTCGTTGCCGATTCTGTACCCGTTTCGGTAAAAAATGATTATGATTATTGGAAAAATAAATAATCAAGGATCTGTATAAAACTTCTGGAGTTTTCACCTTGCGGATGTCATGACTTTGTTCTCCAGCATAGAAGTGGGAGTTAGGAAGGCATTTGTGGTTTTTCTCTTTCTGCTTTCATTCCTTCAGGGTACCTTTCTTTTTTTGGGGGGGGCTGTCCTATGCTAATGCGTTTCAATGCTTGAGCTACAATTAGAACGGCCTTTCGGTCATTCATCAAACAAAGCTGAAAGCGCTATAAAGGATGGGGAACGGTTCAAACACCAAGACTCAGATGATCTATGAGTTGTCTATCGGTTATCTGAATGAAAATAGTTGACTTGCTATTTCCGGAAAGCTAAACGGGCTGAAACATGGATGCTTTTGGAGGCTTGTTTAGACTTACGCTCAAAAGACAGCAAAATCAACGACTTGGATATGCGATGAAAGAAGCGCTGAAAAAGCGTAACCTTGGATGACGAAAAATGCTTTTCCACGCGATAACAAAAAAACAGCCGTAAGTCACTTGTTATGAGCCGTTCGATTTCTTAGGTCTCCCTAAATCGGCTTTCGGCAATTATGAGTTCAAAAAGAGAGGTTGCGCTAAGAATTCATCTTAGCCTCCACCATTGATTTTTCCGCGCTCCCTCTCCGAGCGCTTTTTTTATGTCCGCAACCATGTCATCAACCCACTGTGTTTGAGCGCGTTGCGGAACCATCCTTTCTCCCAGTGGCGGTCATGGGAAAAGACGATTTTCCCAAAAAACGGCCAAAATGGGCCCCATTTTTCTCCGTTTTCTCTGTTTGGAGGACCGAGTCCTCCCCCGCGCTGATATGCGTAGCCTTTCGCATAAACGCACTAAAAACATGACTCACTCGACACTCCCTCGAGGCGGTCATGGAGAAAACAAGCTCAAATAAATGGCGCATGTGCATACGAGACGCGAGACAAAGTCCTCCATTTTTGGAGGTCATGGGTTTTGAGTGAATAATGCGCTTATGCTTTATTCAGCGCATAGTCTCCGTGACCTCCTTATGAGGTGAAGTGAGCTCGCGGAGAAACGGAGAAAGGCTATGCCCCTGCTTCCGATTACCCCTTGCTGAACAAACGAGGTTGCCGTTTCTGAATTCGTCGAATCTGCCAGCCTTTGAAGGAAAAACAGGCCGATGTCGAAAACAATCAAAAATGAGGGAGATTTGACTTATTTCCGTGGCGGTGTTATATTATCCCCCGAAAACATACTGGCACATTGATTTCGAACTGAGGGGCAGAGATATGCCATACATCATTTCCAGCGGCGAGGTCAGCGGCGTCATCCTCGAAAACGACACCATGACCGTACTCGACAGCGGCATTGCCACGACTACCACGATCAATTCGGCCGGCAGCATGTATATTTCCTCCGGCGGAACGGCGAACAGCACCACGGTCAACAGAATGGGAGAGGTGCATGTCCTCTCCTCCGGCCTGGCGGACGGCATCACGGTCAACAACGGCGGCAAAGTATACGTCTCCTCCGGCGGCATGACGAACAGAGCCACGGTCAACGAAGGAGGCATGATCCATGTTTCCTCCGGCGGAACGGCGGGCAGCGCCACGCTCAACGACGGCGGTGCGCTCCATCTCTCCTCCGGCGGAACGGCGAACGGCACCATCGTCAGCGGATGGGGAATGATGAACGTCTACCTGTCCGGCCTGGCGGATGCCACCACGGTCGGCTCCGACGGCAGATTGTATCTCTCCAGCGGCGGCACGGCGAGCGGCGCCGCGGTCGAATCCGGCGGCTATCTATACGTCTCCAGAGGCGGCACGGCAAGCGGCGCCACGGTCAAATCCGGCGGCATCCTCTTCGTCTCCTCCGGCGCCACGATGACCGGTCTCGCGGCTGATTCCGGCGCCTGCCTGAACTTTTATCTCGCGTCCGGCACTTATATCGCGGGAACATACGATGGTTCCGCTTTTGAGATCGGGGACGGCGCGGTTGCGAATTACACGGTCAACGAAAACTGCAAAATTTATGTCTCCTCCAGCTGCACGGCGGACGTCATCACGGTCAACCGCAACGGCGAACTCCGCATCCGCGGCGGCGCGGCGGCGAACGGCATCACGCTCAACGGCGGCGACCTCTATGTCCAGAACAGCGGCACGGCAACGGATATCGCGTGGACACCCTGCGAAGGACATGTCTATGTCTACGACGGAGGATATGCGACATTCGTCAGCGAATATTCCGGCGTCTATTACGGTTCGGGTAACAAGCTGCTGTCCGGCGCTGCCGTCATGGACGGCAAAATCCTTGACGCCGTCTGCGAAATGTATGTGATGAACAGCGGCACGGCGAACAGCGCAGCCGTCAACTCCGGCGGCATGCTTTATGTCCAGGACGGCGGCGTCGCGGAAAACACTGCGGTCAACAGCTCCGGCAGCATGAATGTCTGCTCCGGCGGCGTGGCAAACAGTGCCGCGGTCAACGACGGCGGAAGATTGTACGTCTCCGGCGGCGGCGCTTCGGCGAACGGCGCCACGGTCCATGACGGCGGAAGATTGTACGTCTCCGCCTGGGGCGTGGCGGACAGCGCCACAGTCAAGGAAGGAGGCTGTTTGTACGTCTCCGCCGGGGGCACGGCGGATCATGCCGCGGTCGACTCCGACGGCGAGCTCAACGTCTGCTCCGGCGGCGTGGCAAATGGCGCTGCGGTCAATTCCGGCGGAGAGCTCAACGTCTCCGCCGGGGGCGTGGCGAACGCCGCCACGGTCAACGGCGGCGACATGACGATCTACTCCGGCGGCTCTGCGGACGGCGCCACGGTCAACAGCAACGGCTTGCTGTATATCTGCAACGGCGGAACGGTAACGAATATCCTCGAAAACGGCGGATATGTCTATGTCGGAATCGACGAGGATGTGACCTTTATTTCGAACACGATCGAGGTCCTTTCTCTGGAAAACACATCCGCATCCCTCCATTCCGGCACGACGGCGAACAGCGCCACGCTCAATGAAGGCGGCAGGCTCCAGGTCCGCGGCGGCCGGGCGGATCGCATCACGGTCAACGACGGCGGCTCGGTCGACGTCTTCTCGAGCAGCGTCGTGAACAGCCTCACGGTAAATACCGGGGGCACCATCGTCATTTACAGAGGCGGCACGGTAACGGAGCTCCTGGAAAACGGCGGATATGTCGACGTCAACAGCAGCGCAGACGTCGTGTTCCGCTCCAACACCCTCAGCGGATTCGAGCTGGAGGACGGACGCTATGCCACGCTCCATTCGAACACGACCGCGACGGGCGTCACTTTGAACTTCGACGGCGGGCTCTTCATCCGCGGCGGTCAGGCGGATCATATCACCGTCAACGACGGCGGCGAACTCATGGTCTCCGAGGGCCAGGCGGACAGCACAACGGTCAACTCCGGCGGCAGCATGCATGTCGTACGCACCGGCACTGCGACCCACACCACGGTTCATGACGGCGGCAACATGCTTGTTTCCTACGGCGGGAATGCGGCCGATGTCGCGGTCTCCGCCGGAGGCCGGCTGGAGATCGGGTCCGGCGGTTCCGTCACGGACGCCGCGGTCAACGACGGCGGCAAAGCGTCTGTTGCCTCCAGCGGAACGGCGACCGGCATTTCGGTCTGTGCCGGAGGCGCTCTGGAGCTCGGAGAAGGCGGGCTGGTTCAGTCTGCCGTGATCCGGAGCGGCGGCCTCGTCACGGGGCATGTCGACTGCGGGGACGTCGCGTTCGATCCCGGCGCAATCCTGCAATTCGATCTTTCCGTGCTCGCGCCCGGAAACGAAACCGCTCTTGTCGATCTTGCCGGGGTTGCCCGGGCACAGAATTGTCCCTCATTCTCGCTCCCGGTCGCGGATTCGCAGGCATACGGCGACTACAAGCTCGCGGAAGGGGCATGGGGATTCGAGGGGAAGACGATTTCGGTGTCCAATTCCGTCATGGAGTTCGGCTCGCTTTCGCTGGACCGCTCCGTGGTGGTCGGCAGCAGGGAATACACGCTGAACCTGAACGACGGCGATCTGGTCCTGAGCGTGGAAGCTGCCGCACCGACGCAGTATGTCTATCTCGACTTCGACGGAGAGGAACTGGTCCGATACAATAATCCCGACCTGGCGTTGTCGTTCGACCTGTCCGTAGCCGATCCGGCGTTTTCGGCCGAGCGGCGGGCGGCCCTCCTTTCCGATCTTTCGGAACAATACGGGACGTACAATATCGCGTTCACGCTCGAACGCCCCACGGATACCGACTACTCCACGCTTTATTTCGGCGTGAGCTCCGCGTTCGACGAATACGGCGATTTCTTCGGCATCGCCGAGACGTACGACGGGAACAACCAGAACAGGAACGACAATGCCTTTGTCCTGCTGGATTCCGGGTATTCCGACGATCAGATCCTGTCGGTGGCGTCGCATGTCTTGGACAACCTCATGGGATTCTCCTATTTCGGTTCCGTCGACGGCAGTCCGGCCATCCTGAGGTATGCGGAGAGCAAGGCTCTGCTTTCGCTCAGCGCAGGATGGACGCAGAAGGATCCTTACAACAAATACTGCCCGATAGATCCGACAACCGGAGACCGGTGTGTGGTCGGCTGCACCAATACCGCCGCCTCGCAGATCATCTTCTACTGGCTGGAGAACGGTCTGCTCGATTTCACGCTGACCCTGACCGACTCGGATGCCTACAGAAGCAATGCCGACATCCTGATCGAAAGCACCGACAACCCGGAAAGCGGTCACCTCTCGTTTGCGAAGACCAATGAACTGCTGCAGAGTTTCGATATTCTGGACGAAAACTGCATTGCCGCATTGTGTTTCGCCGCAGGCGTAATTCAGCAGGCAGATTATTCTTCGGAGGAAACGGGAACGGCCTGGCGCAAAAAACTGTTTGTCCGCTCCGGCTTCGAACTGGATGAAGCGGCGGAGCAATATGCGATCGATGTCAGCTTTGATGACTATGATATCCTGAAGTACGAATTGCTCCATGGCAGGCCGGTCGGAGTTTCGCTTCTCAGGCAGGAACATGCCATCGTCGCAGATGGTTATGACAGCTCCAGGGATATGTTCCATCTGGATCTCGGATGGGGGAATGACAGCAATCGATGGTATACCCTGGAAGAAATGGACAATCTTCGCATCTATGTTGAAATCAACGGTTATACTCCGGCCGTTTCTCCCGATTTGACGATCGGGGACCTGTCGGCCGGGACCGATGCGGTCTATCTGGGGAAGGACGTCACGCTGACTTTCACGATTTCCAACGACGGCAGGGAAGTATCGAAGGAGACCATGGCATACGTCTATTGCGGGGACGCCATCCTCGGGGCCTGCGGCGTGAATTACATTTCTTCCGGCTATTCCCGCGACTTCACCTGCACGGTCAATACGGCATCGCTGCAGGCGGGAGAAAACCTCCTGACGGTGAAGGTCGGCTCGCAGGACGACGAAGGCGCCGTCTCCGCCGCTTCCGTGACCGTCAACTGCAAGGACAGCGACGTCGCGCCTCGGACGCAGACATGGGAAGAGATTGCGGGAGCCACGCAATACGTCGTGGAATACTCCCCGGACAACTTCGAGCATGCGATCCAACTCGCTGCCGACTCCAATGCGCTGGATTCCTACCAGCTGCCCGAGGGGACCTACCAGGTGCGCGTCAAGCCCGACGACGGCGAAGAATGGACGGTATTGGAACCTGTCATTGCCGGAAAAGTCAGCGATGATCCGAAGTTCGTCAGGGCCAATGACGACGGCAATGCCGACGCGTTCTTCGTGAATGCTGTCGGCAAATGGGAAAAAGGCTTTGCGGCGCAGCATGTCGGCTCCGCCGATGATACCTGGGGCGGCACAAACGAACGCGTTATGCTCCTTGGCAGGAACAAGCTCACGGACGTCTTCGAAGGTTCGACCGATGCGAACGTGCTGCTGATGACGGATGACGCAAACGGCGATGCTTTGTTCGTGGACGACATCTATTCCGCATCGTCGGGCGAACTCGGCCTGAGCCAGTCGCGTATCGCACGGATCGACGAAATCCGCGCGGGCGCGGGCAACGACATCGTGGACATGACCAGCCGGCGCTTCTCGTACACTGGCGACGGGCTGACCATTCGCGGCGGCGACGGAGACGACACCATCTGGGCAAATAGGGGCAATAATTGGCTCTTCGGCGATGCAGGGAATGACCGTATCGTGGGAGCGTCCGGCGATGACGTGATCGTGGGCGGAATCGGCGATGACACCATGCACGGCGGCGGAGGCAGCGACATCTTCACATTCTGCGAAAACTGGGGATCCGATACGATCGAACAGCTCGCGGAAGGTTCGGTTACGCTTTGGTTCCTCGAGGGAAGCATGGACAACTGGGACGCCGCCTCGCTCACCTACACGGACGGCGAGAACAGTGTCACAGTTTCCGGCGTCTCGGCAGAAAACGTTACGCTCAAATTCGGCGTCGAAGAATCCGAGGTCTTTGTGCGGCTCTATTACAAAGAAGCCTTTGCCGAATTCGCCACGCAAAAGATCTTCGATGATACAGACAATGGGATCCTCGCCAGCTCGTCAACATAAAAACCCATTGAACTACACCACATGGAAACCGTCGTGGTCCTGCTCCATCCCAACCTCGGAACCTTCGGAGTCCGAAATCCTACTCACGAATGGATTCCACGCGACTTGCAAATCGCCTCGTATGCGTTGTTGATTTTCTGCATCTGCATTTTTGCTTGTTCGATGAAGGAGGCGGACAGGCCTCTTGCCGCAACCTTATCCGGATGAAATTCCTTCGCTTTGGCCCGCCAGCAGCGTTTGAGTTCCTCGTTTGATGCATCTTTCGTGCAGCCGAGCGTTGCATAGCACTGATCCAGCGTCATGCCGTCCGCCACGACGTCATCAGCGAAGCGGCTCCGCCCGCCTGCATTGTCTGAATCACGTCCGGACGAGGACGCGTGTTCGGCGTTTCCGGAAAATTCGGACGAACTACCAGCAAAGAAATGCTGCAGGAAACCAGGCAGATTCAACTCCGATTCCACGATTGTCAGCAGAATGCGTTCATCCTGCGTGAGTGAATGATCCACGATGGCCAACGAGCAGAAGACTTCCAGCAGGGAACGGCGGGCATCCATGTCTTTAATTCGTGCCGCGATCCTACGGATTGCCATGGTGAAATCGTGAACAGTCTGTGTTTTCCCGGCGTTGAATGCCTGTTTCATGCCGGACTTGCCGTCTTTCGGGATGTCCAGCTCTTTAATTAGATTGGACACCAGTTCAGCTTCGTCCTGCGTCACGCGACCATCGCATTTAGCGAGCTGCCCCAAACAGCGAAAGATATCGCAATACGTCTCCAGCGGCTGTTTATCCTGATCTTTGTCGGAATTGCCGATGGATGCGCCGATCCATGCGCCGATTGCGGCACCCCACCAGCCGCCGAACATTCCTCCGAGAATGCCGCCGATGATACCTCCACCTATGCCCATGATCCTCTACCTCCAATTCCGTTCAAAAAAAGTGAAACATTCCTAATATGAATAAGTTTTTACGTCAGGATTTCTTTGTCCTGCAGACTTTCTCCACGATCAGCTGGGGGAAAACGAAAAACACGGGAATCAGGATCGTACCGACCACGACGGACAGCGTCATGCCGCCGAAAACAGTGGCGCCGAGACTGCGGCGGCTGACGGCGCATGCCCCGGTGGCGATGACCAGCGGATACGTTCCCAGAACGAATGTGACCGCCGTCATCAGCACGGAACGGAAACGGAGTCTTGCCGCGTATTCCGCCGCTTCATAAAGATCCTTGCCCGCCTCATGCTGTTCCTTGGCGAATTCCACGATCAGAATGGCAGTTTTACAGGCAATACCGAAAAGCAACACGAATCCGACCTGGGTGTAAATGTTGTTTTCGATACCGAGCAGCCAGAGCGAACCGACCGCGCCGAGAAACGCAATCGGAACCGAGAGAATCACCGAAACCGGCAGCATCCAGCTTTCATACTGAGCCACCAGGAAGAGATAGATGAACAACAGTGCAAGCGCGAACACGATTACAGTCCGGTTGCCGGTCTGTTTTTCCTGATAGGACATGTCGGTCCATGCAACGGAAAGCGCTGGATCGACTTTACGGACGATCCGTTCCATTTCCGCCATAGCCTGACCGGAACTGCAACCCGGGCCCGGAGCCCCGTTGATCGAAATCGACTGATACATGTTGAACCGCTGGAGATACTGTGGAACAAAGCGGAATTCCGGCGTAACCAGCGTACTGAGCGGGACCATCTTTCCGGAGGAATTGCGCAGATAGATATTGGAAACATCCGAAATGTCGTTGCGGAATTCCGGCGAGGACTGGAATTCCACTTTGTAGGTTTGTCCGTATTTGTTGAAATCATTGACATAGGTGTAGCCGAATGTTCCCTGCAATGCGTCGGAAATATCATCCACATCAACGCCGAGTTTCATCGCCTTCTCCCGGTCGATCGGCAGATAAACCTGAGGCGAAGACGCTTCGAAGGAAGAATAGACGCCGGAGAGAATCCGGCTGGAATTGGCCTCCATCAGCACCTGGTTGAGTTTTTGCTGGAACTGTTCCGGCGTCAGAGTGTTGGACCGATCCTGAAGCATCATCGAAAAACCGCTGACCGTCCCCAGCCCCGAAATCGAGGGCATGCCGAACGGCTCGATGATCGCACTGGGGATATCCATGGCGGCCGCATAAAAGCGTTCCATCACGGCATCTTGCACCTGGTCTTCGTTTTTCCGTTCCGACCAGTCTTTCAGAATCACGATTCCCAATGCGCTGTTGCTGGCATTGAGGTCATTGATGATGTCAAACCCGGAAACGAAAATCACATCCCGAACTTCGGGGATATCCTTGACGACTTCCTGCAGACGGGCAATGACCTCCTCCGTGCGTTCCAAAGAGGCGCCGCTTGGCAGTTGGACGGTGATGAAAAAGGCGCCCTGGTCTTCATCCGGAACAAATCCGGTAGGCAGAGCCTTGAAGAGTTCGACCGCGCCGACACTCATGGCGGCGTAAAGGACGAGCACAAAAACGGATTTGCGGACCAGCGATTTCACAATGGCGCTGTATCTTGCCGTCATCCAGTCGAACATGGAGTCGAACCAGCGGAAGAGAATGAATTTCTTTTTATTGTAATCGGTCGGTTTCAGGATCAGACTGCAGAGAGCCGGACTGAGCGTGAGTGCATTGACCGTGGAAAGGGAAACCGCGACGGAGATCGTGATGCCGAACTGGCGGTACATCACACCGGTAACGCCGGAAAGGAAACAGACCGGCACGAACATGGCCAGAAGGACCAGGGTGGTGGCAATGCACGGACCGGTCACCTGCCGCATGGTCTTGATTGCCGCTTCCCGAGGGCTCATGTGTTCCTCATCCATCAGTCGGCTGACACTCTCGATGACCACGATGGCATCGTCCACCACCACGCCGATGGCGAGGATCAGACCGAAGAGCGTGATCAGATTGATGCTGAACCCGATCACTTTCATGACGGCGAACGTACCGACCAGAGAAACGGGAATGGCAATGGACGGAACCAGTGTGGCACGCCAGTCCTGAAGGAAAATATAAGTGACCAGAATGACCAGCAGTACCGCGATGTAAAGGGTTTCCGCCACTTCGTGAATGGAAGAGCTGATGAATTTCGTGGTGTCATAGGAAATGTCGCAGGCAAGATCGTCGGGGAAGGAAGTCTTTTTGATCTCCGCCAGCCGTTCGTTCATCTGCCTCGCAATCTCCAGGCCGTTGGCATTGTTGAGCTGATAGACCGCAAGCAGAGCCGCAGGTTTCCCGTTCAGCGTGGAAACGCCGGTATAAGTCTCGGCGCCCATTTCCACTGTGGAAAAATCCCGCAGGCGGATCTGTGATCCATCCGCGTTCGTACGGACCACAATGGCTCCGAATTCTTCCGGACTGCTCATGCGACCCTGCGCAGCAACCGTAAACCGGTTCTGCTGTCCTTTCGGAGCGGGGCTGTCGCCGAGCGCGCCCGCGGAGACCTGAACGTTTTGCGCGGAAATGGCGTTTTTGACATCCGCCACGGTGATCCCGAGCGAAGCCATACGCATGTTGTCCAGCCAGACACGCATGGAATAGGTGAGGTCGCCCAGCTCGGAAACATCGCCGACTCCGGGGATGCGCGCTATTTCGTCCTTGATCGAAATGGACAGGAAGTTGCACAGCTCCTTGTCGCTGTAAGCGTTGGTGGGCGAATAGAGCGCAATGACCGCCAGCATGTTGCTGGAGGATTCCTTCGTGGTGATCCCCTGACGCTGCACTTCCTCCGGAAGCGAGGATTGAGCCCAGTTCACCCGGTTCTGCGTATTGACGGTGTTTTTGTCTCCGTCCGTTCCGATGTCAAAATAAGCTTTGACGGTGGCAATGCCGTCATCCGAGGCCGTTGAGGACATGTAGATCATATCCTTCACGCCGTTGAGCTGAGATTCGATCGGCTGGATCACGGTATCCATCACCGTCTGGGCATCTGCTCCGGGATAAGTGGCGGTGATATTGATTTGAGACGGAGCGATATCCGGATAGAGTGTTACCGGAAGCGTAAAAATACCAATGGCTCCGCCAAGCAGGATGAGAATCGAAATAACGATTGCAAACCGAGGCCGGTTAATGAAGAATTCACTGATCATGGCAGCCCCCGGTTGTTATTCCGCTTCTGTTTTTTGCTGCTCGGGTGCGGATTCCTTGGCTGCGGCTTTCTCCTGCGAGGGAACGGAAAGCTGCTTGCCGGGAACCGCCTGCTGTGGCGTGATCGGCTTGACTTCATCTCCGGGCCACGCCTTCTGCAGCCCGTCGACAACTACGCTTTCTCCCGCCTCGAGTCCCGAGATCACGACTCTGTAATCGCCGTTCTTCATCCCGACCTCGATTTTCCTCCGTTCGATCCGGTTGTTCGAATCGACAACATAAACGAAATCGCCGAGTTGTTCCCGAATGATCGCCGCCTGTTTGACCATGACCCGTTTTTGAAGCGGGGAGACCTGAACATTGACTTTAACATACATCCCGGAATCCAGCAGCTCCTCTGCATTTTCCGCCGTAGCCTGGACTCGGAACGTGCCATCCTGCACCGTGTTGTTCCATGCGGAGATCCAGACTTTCTCCTTGTATTCTTTGCCGTTAGCAAGGAATACTTTCACTTCGGGACTTGTCTCGGCATCTTCTTTCGATACGGGATAGCTTTCATAAATCCTCAGCGTAGTAAGTTCATCTATGGAGAAATATATTTTGACTTTGCCTATAGAAGTGATGGTGGCAAGGGCTCCGCTGGAAGGACCAACCATGTTGCCTACACTGAATTTCTTAAACCCGATATAGCCATCGAACGGGGCAATGATTTGCGTATAGCTGAGCGTGACTCTCTTCTCGGCCAGCTCCGCTTCTGCGGATTTCAGTTCAGCCTCGGCAGTCCGAAGGGCCATTTCCGCGGTTTCATAATTGCGCTGGGAGGTCGCATTGGTTCTTAACAGCGTTTCCTGCCGTTCGAATTCAACTTTTTTGTTGGTCAGTTCCGCGTTGCATTTATTGACTTCGGCTTCCGCTTTTTTGACCGCCGCCTCATAAACCGCGGGGTCGATCTGGAAAAGCTTGGCGCCTTTTTTTACCAATTCCCCTTCCGTGAAATTGGCTTCGGTCAGGAATCCGGAAACATTGGCGGAAAGATGGACGGTGTCATATGCCTGGACCTCTCCGATCTCGGTCACGGAATCGGCGAATTCCATTTCGATGGCGGGTTCGACAACGACCGCAGGCACGATCTGGACTTCATCAGGCGTTTCTTCGTCACAGCCTGAAAGCAGGATCAAACCGCTGACCGCGGCAGCAAGAACAGGATTGATTTTCATGAAGACGATCCTTTCTTTGAGGAAACTTGTTTAGCGCTTTTTGTCCGATAGGCATAATTTACATCGCCAAGCAGAAAAAATCAAAGGAAACAATCCCCTTCCTGCATGTTTTTTTCATTGTTGCATCCCGCTGAATTGCGCGTAAGCCTCCTCTGTCCGCGCATGAGTTATCTGGGGCATAAAGAATGTTCGGTCAGGAGCGACAGGGACTCCAGCTAGTCAGCCTCGGCGGTCAGGATCTTTTACTCAACGCCGTTGAACGTCGAGCTACACCACATGATACCCGTCGTCATCCTGCTCCATCCCCACAAAATAAGGTTCTTGCGTCCGGTCAGACTGTCCGCGCCGCAAGCAACGCGGCATTGCGCCCGACCGCACCCCTTCCGGTCAACGGTGGATGCAGATCGCGGTCAGGACGAGCAGGGCGGTCTCAATCAGATACGCGGCCGTATCGAAGGCCCTGCGGTCGAAATCAAGCGTTCCGTTCTCGGAACGTTTGATCAAATACCATGAAACCAGCCAGGTCAGCAGGAACATCCCGGCGGCGCCCCAGACGCGACGGCTGACGAGGATGAAAAGCAGCATCAGAAGACACCCGGCCACCGCGCCTTTGCGGCGTTCCCGGCCGGACGCTTTGATCAGCTCGACGCCGGCCGGCGTGAGGGCGGCGCCCAGTTCTTCCCGAGCGAAATAGCTGCACAGCAGGACCGCGATCAGCCAGTGCGCGCCGTCAGCCTGGACGACTGCGGCAATCAAAATGGCGCGGACCGCAAAGACGATCGCGCCGAAGAACATCGGCTGCGCCGTGAACCGGTCGGGCGCTGCGTCAGCGGTTTTCGGGAAAAAGCGCACAGCGAACACGGCGGCGCCGTTGAATCCGCGCCATCCGGTGAGGATTTCGAGCAGGAGCGCGATCAGGACGCCGGAAAACATGGCTCCCGCGAACGAACCGAACAGCCAAACGACGATCCATGCCGTCAGAGAACAAATCAGGCCGACGGCAAGCCCGATCGCCGGAAAAAAGACGGGGGAATCCTCAGGAACATTCTTCGGTTCCGGCAGAAACGGCAGCGAACAGCCGGTCGCGAGCGTCCACGCCGCAGAAATCTTTTCAATTGCGCTGTTCACAGTCTGTCTCCTTTGCGTTGTCCGCCGCGACGGCGGTCTGGTCCGGAGGAATCGGCGGGGCCCAGCCGGTATGTTCGCAATAGGCTTTCAGCATGGCATCGCGGACGGCTTTTGCAAGCTGCTTGCGGTTCCGCCCCTCGGGATAAATGAGAGGGAGGATGTAGACGTCGGCAGTGGAACGGCGGTTGCCGAGAAGTTCCCATAAATGAGGCATGAACGTGGCGTCGCCGTACCACGCTGGATGCATGTCGCCTTCGGCCGGATGATAGATGGAGACGACGGGCTGAATCGGGATGTCTGTGCCGCAGACGGTTTCGAACGGCGTCGTCTTGAACTCCTTGAGTCCGGACCGGCCGTCGGACGTGGTTCCTTCGGGATAGACGATCAGCGGAACTTTCATCCGCAGGGTGCTCCGGAACTGCTCCATGAGGCTCCCGGCGGATTGCCTGGAGTCGCGGTCGACCCAGATCGGGCGGGTCATGTCGGTGTACCAGCCGAGCACGGGCCAGGATTTGATCTCCTTTTTCGGGGTGAACCGCAGGCCGAAGACTGATGCGTGAAGGAATATGTCGACGTAGCTCTGATGGTTTGCCACCACCAGGCCGCCGGTCTTCCGGTATTCCGCCGGATCGCCGTGAACGACCGTGCGGATGCCGAGTATTTTCACGATGCCTCCGCCCCACGATTTCGTCTGGAGCGCCATGCGGCGGATGCTGCGGTCCTCTTTGTAGAGATAGCGGATGGGGAGACAGTATATCCAGTGAAAATTTCCCCACAGAAAAAGAGCGATGACACGGTAAAGCCTGCGCAGGATCCGCATCGCTCAGTCTCCCGGGAACGTGATATTCGGGAAGAAGTGTCTGTGATAGCGGTCCGGCAGACGCCACATGTCAACCATGACGGGCAGGTCGACCGAACCGAATTCATAGTCGAACGCCGGTTCGCCGAGGAGCTTCGCGCCGATCGTGATATAGCCCTTCAGGAGCGGCGGCATGGCCGCGCGGAGACGCGCGCGATCGTTGAGAACGGTTTCGATCTCCGCCTCGTCCGGGCGGGGGAAACCGAATTGCGGACGCGGCTTGAAGCTCACGTCCGGGAAATAAAGTCCTTTGGCGCGCAGGGATTCGTAGAGCCCCCATGCGACCGCAGGCTGAACGTCCTCCAGGCTCACGCAGCCGCAAAGGTAACGGCATCCCGACCGCAGGGTGATTGCAGCCATTCCGTTCCACAGGATCGCCACCACGGCGCCGTTGCGGTAATCCTTGTCCACGCAGGAACGCCCCACCTCGATGATCTGCGGCACATAACGGTCAATGCCGTCAACCGCGTATTCGCGCGCGGAATACATCCTTTCCGGATCATTGCCGGGCTGACCGATCGCGCGGTATGTGCCGATCGGCGTTCCGTTCGCCTTGTCGAAGACAATCAGATGCGCCGCACCTTCGTCGAACTCGTCACGGTCGAATTCCGCGTCATTCGCCGAATCGAGCCCGCGGTTCTGTTCGCAGTTGAATACCCGGTAACGGAGTTTCTGGGCGGCGAAGATTTCGTCGTCGTTTTCCGCAAACTTGAGCAAATATGCGTCATTTTCCGTCACAAGGGGCGGATTTACGATTTTCTGAAGCAGATGATCGGTGTTGAAGTCCACGTTCGGCTCCTGCCGGAAAGTTCGGGGATGCGTTGGGTTTCATATAACTTATCCCCGTTTTCACATTTTTCAATAGCGGTTGAACGTTTTTTGTTTTTTTTTTCAGAAAAAGCGGCATTTTCATGTCACGCCTGAGGTACGGATTCCCCGACTCAATCAGGCGGCTTCCATACGGAGTTTCGCACGGCGGAACGGAACCGGAACGAATGCGAGGAATCAGTTTGCGCCGCGCGGCTGGACCGCGGGCGTCGGCTGTTTGCGGGAGATGATGGCGACCGGACGCCCGCATGCCTCGAAGATTCTCCGAATCTCTTCCAGACGTTCCCGTGTCGGTATCTCGATCCAGTCCTCCGTTCCGGGCCGGTCAAGGGAATTGACCTGGACCAGGTCGGGCGCGATTTCGCGCAGAAGCTTCACGAACCGTCCGAGGGAGGCGGGGGAATCGTTGACTCCGGGCACGATGAAGACCTCCAGCCACATCTCCACCTTGTTGACGGCGCGGAACGATTTCAGAGCGGACATAAGCCCGTCGAACGTCACGCCGGGAGCGGGACGGTTCACGCGCACAAATTCCTCCTCGTCCGAAGCGTCCAGCGAGGGCATGATGAGGTCGATTCCTTCCAGTTCCTTCTGCAGCCCGGGATCGCCGAGCAGCGTGGCGTTCGTGATAAGGCAGATTTTAACCTCCGGTCGCTTCGATTTCACGGCGCGGATGATCCGGCCGATTCCTGTGTGGAGCGTGGGTTCGCCGACGCCGGAAAAAGTCACGTAGTCGATCTTTTCGCGTTTTTCGAAAAAGGCGTCGAGTTCGGCGAGAACGCGTTCCACAGGGTAGAAGTCGCCGCGCTCCATGGTCAGGTTTGTGGTCGCGCCGCATTCGCAGTAAACGCAGTCCAGCGAACATGTTTTGAACGGCAGGAGATCGACGCCGAGCGAGACGCCGAGTCTGCGGGATATGATCGGACCGAATACGCTTTTCATTTTCAGTGTCATGACAAAACTCCTTCCGGGATCACCCGAAAAACATGATTTTCACCGCGATTCCGAGCAGCACCAGACCGCCCAGGACCGAACTCCGGCTGCCGAACCGGTTCCCGAACATGCGTCCGCAGACGCAACCCGCGGCGGAAATGGCCGCCGTGACCGCGCCGATGACCAGCACATCGCCGGATATGTCCGTGCGGCCCAGGCAAGCGTAGGAAACGCCGACCAGAAGCGCGTCGATGCTGGTGGCGAACGCCAGCGCAATGAGACGCCGGAGCGAACATACGCCGATCTTCCCAGACGTGTCTTCCCCCTTCGAAAAGCCCTCCCGGAACATCTGCGCCGCCACGAACGCCAGCAAAAGCCCGGCTGCGATCCGGCCGAGTTTCTGCGCCAGACCGCCGCACAGCCCGCTTCCGAACCATCCGACCGTCGGCATCATCGCCTGGAAGATGCCGAAAAGAGCTGAGGTCAGGACGATCTTGTCCCATGCGAAGGCGACATGGACGGACGCAGACGCGCCGTAGCAGCCGCACGGACGCGTTCCATGCGGATGGCAGACGGCGCAGACCGGAGCGGCGGGCGTCGGGCTGAGAAACGGCAGACGACGATACCAGGAACGCTCGGCGTTTGCACGGGGGGCGTCCGTCGCATTGGAGGAGGAGGATAATTTCGGGCAGGACCAGCCGACCGCGCCGAGTGCAAGCGAGACGGCCAGCGCATCCATGGCGAGCCCCACACCCATGAATACCGCTTCAGGAATGTTCACAGCGTCACCTCGCAGACATCGGACCGGATATGGCCGCAAGATCAAAAAGCCGCGCGTTTACCCGGAAAAAAGACAAAAAAATGGTACGCCCTCGGGGATTCGAACCCCGGACCCAATGATTAAGAGTCATTTGCTCTAGCCGGCTGAGCTAAGGGCGCACAAAAAGCAAGTATGCATTTAATATAGGCCGTTTCATCGGAAAGTCAAGCACGTTTCTCCAAAAAAACGAAAAAAAGTTTCTCCGCTCCGATTGGCTGCTTTTGCCCGAATGCCGCTTTTTATCGAAAAAGAGTTAAAAAAAAGCATTTTCCGGTTGATTTTATATGGAATTTGTGGTATAGTTCACACATTGTTTTTTTATGAACGGAACCGGAACAGGACCATGACCGGAAACTCCAGCATAGACTTGAACTCGGCGTCGCCTTTGGGTGCGCGGGCCGCGCGCATCGCCGCGCGCGGAGGGCTTCCCGCGCCCCCGCGCGGATATCGGATGGGAAAGGCAGGAATGCTGACGTCTCCCGCGCAACCGGATTCGGGCCGGACGGCCTGGTCCTCATCGTGCCGCATGCCGCGGATTGCCGACCTGCAGCCTTTTCCGCAGCTCCCGATCCTTCCGTTCAGGATCCGCCTTATCCGAACGACAACCCAACATGACATTCACCATACATCAAACATCCCACGAAGGAGAAAACCATGAGCAGTCAACTGACGATCGGACTTGATTTCGGTTCCGACAGCGTAAGAGCCGTGCTGGTCGACGTGGAGAACGGCGAGATTCTCGCCTCCTGCGTACAGAACTACCCCCGCTGGAGCGAAGGCAAATATTGCGACGCTCCGAACAATCAGTTCCGCCAGCATCCGCTGGACTATCTCGAAAGCCTGGAAGTCGTCGTCAAGGGCGTCATGCAGGGCATTGAGAAGGAACGTGTGATCGGCATCGGCGTCGACACCACCGGATCCACTCCGTGCGCCGTCAACAGGGAAGGCATTCCCCTGTCCATGCTGCCGGAGTTCGCCGACGATCCGAACGCCATGTTCATCCTCTGGAAAGACCACACCGCCATTTTCGAAGCGGACGAGGTCAACGCCTACGCCAAGTCCCACGGCGGCGCCGACTACACCATGTACGAGGGCGGCATCTACTCCAGCGAATGGTTCTTCGCGAAGATTCTGCACACGCTCCGCATGAGCGAATCCGTCCGCAAGGCGGCGTTCAGCTGGGTGGAACACTGCGACTGGATCCCCGCCGAGCTGACCGGCAACATCGATCCGCTCACCATGGCGCGCAGCCGCTGCGCAGCCGGCCACAAGGCCATGTGGCACGAGAGCTGGGGAGGACTTCCGCCGGAGGAATTCTTCGCCGGACTCGATCCCATGCTCGCCGGACTCCGCGACCGTCTCTTCAAGGACACCGTGACCGGCGACAAGCCTGCCGGCAAGCTCTCGCAGAAGTGGGCGGACCGCCTCGGCCTCACCACGGACGTCGTGGTCGCCGCGGGCGCGTTCGACTGCCATTTCGGCGCGGTCGGCGCTCAGATCCACGCCTACGACCTGGTCAAGGTCTGCGGCACAAGCACCTGCGACATCCTCGTGGCGCCCCAGGTCAGCTCCTGCATCCCCGGCATCTGCGGCCAGGTGGACGGCTCCGTGATTCCCGGCATGATCGGCCTCGAAGCCGGACAGTCCGCGTTCGGCGACGTCTATGCCTGGTTCAAGCGTCTCCTCTCCTACGCAGGCGACATCAGAATCGCCGAGCTCGAGAAGGAAGCCGCCACCATCCCGGTCGGAACAACCGGAGTCCTCGCGCTCGACTGGTTCAACGGACGCCGCACCCCGAACGCAAACCAGAAGCTCACCGGCGCGATCTGCGGCCTCAACCTCGGCACGACCGCCCCGATGGTCTACCGCGCGCTCGCCGAAAGCACCGTCTACGGCGCACGCGCCATCATCGACCACTTCAAGGCGCAGAACATCCCGATCCGCAACGTCATCATGACCGGCGGCATCAGCCGCAAGTCCCCGTTCATCATGCAGATGTGCGCCGACGTCTTCAACCTCCCGATCAAGATCGCCGCCTGCGACCAGACCTGCGCCCTCGGCAGCGCCATGTTCGGCGCGGTCGCCGCCGGGCGCTACGCCCGCGTGGAGGACGCCATGGAGAAGATGGGCGCCGGATTCGACGCCGAATACACGCCGAACAAGGAAGTCGTCCAGCTGTACGAAGAACTCTACCAGCGTTATCTCCGGTTCGGCCGCACGCTGGAGAAGGAAGGGCTCTGATTCATGAAGTTCGCATCCCTCCGCAAAGAGTGCTACGAGGCCAACATGGACCTGCCGAAGCTCGGCCTCGTCATCTACACGTTCGGCAACGTCAGCTGCATCGACCGCAAGAAAGGCGTTTTCGCCATCAAGCCTTCCGGAGTCGATTATGAAAAGCTCACGCCGGAAGACATCGTGATCGTCGGACTCGACGGCAAGATTGTCGACGGCAAGCTCCGCCCCTCCAGCGACACCAACACCCACCTGGAACTGTACAAGGCGTTCCCGTCCGTCGGCGGCATCGTCCACACCCATTCCACGTTCGCCGTGGCCTGGGCGCAGGCCGCCCGCGCCGTGCCGCTGTACGGAACCACCCATGCGGACCATCTCGCCGCCGACATCCCCTGCACGGAATTCATGGCCGACGACCGCATCCGCAACGACTACGAGACCGAGACCGGCCTTCAGATCATCGACTGCTTCAAGAAGCGCAAGCTGAAAGCCTCCGAGATACCCATGGCGCTCGTCGCCGGCCACGGCCCCTTCACCTGGGGCGCCACGGCCGCCAAGGCCGTCTATCACGCCCGCGTCCTCGAAGAGCTCTGCAAAATGGCGTTCGTCACCGAGTGCGTGAACCCCAAGGTTCCGCGCCTGAAAGATTCTCTGATCCAGAAACATTACAACCGCAAACACGGAAAGGATGCCTATTATGGCCAAAATTGATTTCAGTCAGTATCGTATCCGGTTCATCACCGGCAGTCAGCACCTCTACGGGCCGGGCCCGCTCAAGCAGGTCGCCGACAACGCGAAAAAAGTCGTCAAGGCGCTGAACGCCTCCCAGGAAATCCCGGTCAAGATCGAGTGGGTTCCCACCGTGAAGCTCAACGAGGAAGTCGTCGCCGCCATCCAGGAGGCCAACGCCGACCCGAAGTGCATCGGCGTCATCTGCTGGATGCACACCTTCTCCCCCGCCAAGATGTGGATCAACGGACTCAAGATTCTCCACAAGCCCATGCTCCACCTGAACACCCAGTGCAACCAGGACATCCCGTGGTCCACCATGGACATGGACTTCATGAACCTGAACCAGGCCGCGCACGGCGACCGCGAGTTCGGCTTCATCTGCACCCGCCTCGGCCTCAGACGCAAGGTCGTCAACGGCTACTTCGCCGACCCGCTCGTCCAGCATGAGATCGGCGTGTGGGCGCGCGTCGCCGCCGCCTGGGCGGACTCCCAGACCATGAAGGTCGCCCGCATCGGCGACAACATGCGCGAAGTCGCCGTGACCGAAGGCAACAAGGTCTCCGCCCAAATCCAGTTCGGCTACTCCTGCAACGGCTATGCCGTGCCGGACGTCCTGAAATTCATCGACGCCGTCACCGACAAGGAAGCCGAAAAGCTCGTCAAACGCTATTTCGACATCTACACCGTGCCGAAGAAAGGCGCCGCCGAGAAGAAGTCCTTCCTCGCCGCCGCCAAGCAGGAAATCGGTCTCCGCGCCTTCCTCGAGGACGGCGGATTCACCGCGTTCACCACCACGTTCGAAAACCTCTACGGCCTCGACCAGCTCCCCGGCCTCGCCTGCCAGCGCCTCATGGAAGAGGGATACGGCTTCGGCGCGGAAGGCGACTGGAAGACCGCCGCGTTCCTCCGCACCGCGAAAGTCATGGCGGCCGGACTCCCGGGCGGCGTCAGCTTCATGGAAGACTACACCTACCACTTCGAACCGAACCGGCAGCGCGTCCTCGGCGCGCACATGCTCGAAGTCTGCCCGTCCATCGCGGCCGGCAAGCCATCCCTCGAAGTCCATCCGCTCGGAATCGGCGGAAAGGCCGACCCCGCACGCCTCGTCTTCACCACAAAGCCCGGCCCGGCGATCAACGCTACCGTCATCGACCTCGGCGACCGCTTCCGCCTGATCGTGAACGAGCTTGAGATCGTCAAGCCCGACAAGAAGCTCGCCAAGCTCCCGGTCGCCAGCACCGTCTGGATCCCGAAACCCAACCTGCACGAAGGCGCGCGCCGCTGGATCGAGGCAGGCGGAGCCCACCACAGCGTGAACGCGCCGGCCCTCACCACGGAATACATGGAAGACTTCGCCCGCATGGCGGGCATCGAGATCGTCGAGATCAAGTAAGACTTCCTCGTTCCGAAGAGACGCAATCCATGGCGGGCGTCCGGGTTTCCGGGCGTCCGCCTTTTTCCGTATCCGCATTCGAAAAAACGTGAAAAAGATCGTTCCGCGCTGGAAACAGTCCGAAGCGCGAGGTATATTATACCATGATGAAAACGGGCAGAACACCACGGAAAGAGCTTACGCGGACCGGACTCGTCCGCGTCTTCCTGCGCGGCGGCAAACGCTGGTTCGCGCTCGCCGCTCTTTTCACTTCGCTGGTCTCCCTGCTGGAACTTCTCAATCCGCAAATCATCCGTTTTACGGTGGACTCGGCGCTGGGCGGAAAGGAACCGGATTCAGGCGGCTTTCTCGCGGCCTTGCCGAGGCTTATGGGCGGCGTCGAGTTCACCCGGGAGCATTTATGGACGTCGGCGTGCGCCGTTCTGGCTGTGTCGGCGGCCGCCCTGCTTTGCCGGTATCTTTTCCAGCTCGCGAATGCGGTCGCCGCGGAAACGCTGGCGGAAACGATGAGGAACAGCCTGTTCGGCCACATCCAGCGGCTGCCGTTCGCCTGGCACATGACGCATCAGACAGGCGACATCATCCAGCGCTGCACCTCGGACGTCGACATGGTGAAGCGGTTCCTCTCAGAACAGCTCACGGGCATTTTCCGCATCGTAATCCTGATCGCGCTGTCGCTTGGTTTCATGTTCGGCATGAACGCGCGTCTGGCGGCGCTCGCCTCGATCGTGATCCCGCTCGTCGTAGGATCGTCGGTCATTTTTCATAGGAAGATCGCATCGAGGTTCCTGGAATGCGATGAAAACGAGGGGAAGCTCTCGACCATCGTGCAGGAAAATCTGACCGGAGCGCGCGTGATCCGGGCGTTCGGACGCGAACAGTACGAGGTCGCGAAGTTCGACGCCCAGAACCGCCATTACGTATCCCTGTGGATCCGCCTGGGGCGCATCCTGAGCCTTTTCTGGATGACAGGCGACCTCATCAGCGCGCTGCAGGTGCTGCTTCTGCTCGTCTGCGGCTCCGCCTTCGCCGTCCGGGGCGAACTGACTGCGGGCGAATTCATCGCGTTCCTGTCCTACAATGGCATGCTGATGTTCCCGATCCGCCACCTCGGACGCATGATCTCGGAACTGAGCAAGGCGGGCATCTCCCTGAACCGCATCCGGGAGATCATGGCGGCGCAGGAGGAATCCGATCCGCCGGACGCCCTTGCGCCCCCGCTCGACGGCGACATCGAGTTCGACCATGTGAGCTTCGGCTACGACGGCTGCCCGGAACTCCTGCACGACGTATCGTTTACGGTTCCGTCCGGCACGGTGTTCGGCATTCTCGGCGGCACGGGCAGCGGCAAATCCACGCTGATGCACCTGCTGTGCCGTCTGTACGACCTGAAGCCCGGATGCGGCGTCATCTCCATCGGCGGCGTCAACATCAATCAAATCCGCCGCGACCACCTCCGCAAAGGCGTCGGGATCGTCCTGCAGGAGCCGTTCCTTTTTTCCCGCTCCATCACGGAGAATATCGGGATCACCGTTCCCGACATCAGCATAGACGCCGTCCGCGCCGCCGCCCGCACGGCCTGTGTCGAGGATGCGGTCGACCGGTTCAAGGACGGATTCGACACGACCGTCGGCGAACGCGGCGTGACGCTTTCCGGCGGGCAGAAACAGAGAACGGCCATCGCGCGTCTCCTGGTCGGATTCTCCCCCGTCATGATCTTCGATGATTCATTGTCGGCGGTCGACGCCGAGACGGACATGAAGATACGCCGCGCCCTGAAGCGCGATTTCGAGGGGCGCACCGTGATCCTGATCTCCCATCGCATCGCCACGCTCATGGAGGCCGACCGCATCATCGTGCTGTCCAACGGACGCATCGTCGAAACCGGAACGCACGACGAACTCATGCGTCGCGACGGCGTCTACCGCAGGAATTACGAGCTCCAGATGAAGCCCCATGAGGATGAGAACGGCGCATCGTCCGTGTCCGCGCCGCATACGCCGGAGGTGTGCCGTGAGTAACGCGCCTCTCCGGGAATCCGGGGCCGAACGCGCCCGCCTGCCGTGGTTCGGAATCCCCGCGCTCGCGCCGTTCCTGAAGCCGTTCCGGCGGCCCATGATCCTCATGGTGACGCTGTGCCTGGCGGGCGGCTTCCTCGATATCTGTCTGCCGCTCTTCCAGCGGTACGCCATCGACCATTTCATCACGGAAAAGACGCTCGACGCGATGCCCGCTTTCATCGCGTTGTACCTGATCTTCACCGTCGGCTCGTTCATCCTGAATTACGGCGCGTTCTACTGCGCGTTCTTCATGGAGATGAACGTGTCGCTGGAACTTCGCCGGGCGGCGTTCAACCACCTTCAGACGCTCTCGTTCTCGTTTTTCAACCGGAACAGCGTCGGATACATCCATTCGCGCGTCATGAGCGACACGGAGCGCATTTCGTCGCTGGCGTCCTGGCATGTGATGGAGGCTGTCTGGACCCTGATCTTCATGTTCGGCGCGCTCGCGATCATGTTCAGCATCAACTGGAAACTGGCGGCGGGCGTGAGCCTGGTCCTGCCGGTCGCCGCGCTCGTGATCGCGCTCTTCCAGCGGGCGCTTTTCCATGTCAACAAACGGATCCGCGAGCTGAATTCGCGCATTACGGGGGATTTCAACGAAGGGATTACGGGCGCACGCACGATCAAGACGCTCGTGGCAACCGGACGCATCTGCGACGATTTCATGAAGGACACGCGCGAGATGAAGCGCACGTCCGTCCTCGGAATGCATTTCCGTTCGCTCTTCACTGCCTCGGTGTCGTTCGCATCTTCGCTCGCGCTCGCGATCGTGCTGTGGCGCGGCGGTCTGCTGACCCGTGAAGGCGTGATGGAGATCGGCACGCTGTCCGTGTTCATGTCCTACGCCATCAGCATGATGGAGCCTTTCTTCTGGATCTCGTCCGCGGTGTCCGAACTGATCGCCGCACAAGTGAACATCGAACGGTTCTCCCGCCTCGTAAACACAGCTTCGGACGTAGCGGACACGCCGGATGTCACGGAGAAATACGGCGACGCGTTCCGCCCGAAACGGGAAAACTGGGAGCCGCTTTGCGGCGACGTCGAGTTCCGCGACGTGTCGTTCCGCTACCCGGACGGAGACGAGACGATCCTCGAACATTTCAACCTGAAGGTTCCGCGGGGATCCAGCGTCGCGCTGGTCGGCGAAACGGGCGCCGGGAAATCCACGCTCGTGAACCTCGTTTGCCGGTTCTTCGAGCCGACCGCCGGACAGATACTGATCGACGGACGCGACGTGCGCGAACGGTCCCAGCTCTGGCTTCACAGTCACATCGGATACGTCCTGCAGACGCCATACCTGTTTTCCGGCTCCGTCCGCGAAAACCTCCTGTACGGCAACCCCGCCGCCACGGAGGAACAGATCGAGCTTGCCGTGAAACGGGTTTCCGCCGACCGGGTCATCGCGCGCATGGGGAACGGCCTGGACAGTCAGGTGGGCGAGTGCGGCGACCTGCTTTCCACAGGCGAAAAGCAACTGATCTCGTTCGCGCGCGCCATCCTCGCCGATCCGCGGATCCTGGTTCTGGACGAGGCGACGTCGTCGGTCGACGCCGTGACCGAAAAAATGATCCAGGAGGCCATCGGCGAGGTTACGCGAGGTCGCACGTCGTTTGTCATCGCACACCGCCTCTCCACCATCCGCAACGCGGACATGATCCTGGCGATGAAGGACGGCCGCGTGGCGGAACGCGGCACGCACGACGAACTCATGCGAGCCCGCGGATATTACTGGTCGCTGTACACGAAACAGTTCGAGCTTGAGGCAGTGAAAGACCTTTCCCTCTGAACCGGCGGTTTTCCGCCGGCAAAAAAAACGGCTCCCGCCTGAACGGAAACCGTTTCGGCTTTCATAAAGGAAAAAGAATCAGCCCGAGTACTCGCTCTTCATGAATTCGGCGAGGGCGTCATGCCAGTCGGGCATCGGCGGAAGTCCGGCGAGGCGGAGCATCATTTTGTCGAGGCGGGAGTTCTTTGGACGCGGCGCTGGACGCGGGAATTCTTCGGTCGCGCAGGGCGAGACGGCCTGCGTTTTTCCGGCGAGGCGGAAGATTTCCCGCGCGAATTCGAACCATGTGGCTTCCCCTTCGCAGGTGAGGTGGAACGTGCCGACGAGCTCCGGCTTTGCAAGGATGTTGCGGAGCTGACGGGCCACGGCGGTCGTCGAGGTCGGGTTGCCGTGCTGGTCCGCCACGACTTTCAGCGTCGGGCGCGTGCCGTCCGCCAGCGACATCATCGCGTGGACGAAGCTCGGTCCGCCGTGTCCGTAAAGCCAGGAAATGCGGCAGATCACGTGGTTCGGGCAATGCTTTCGCACCGCTTCCTCGCCGGCGAATTTGCTTTTGCCGTAGACGGTGTTCCCGCCGGTCGCCAGGTCGAACTCGTTGTACGGACGGTCGGAACCGCCGTCGAACACGTAGTCCGTGGAGATTGCGATCAGGCGCACGCCGCGACGGCGGCAGGCGGCGGCGACGTTTGCCGTGCCGAATGCGTTCAGCCTATATGCGGATTCGATTTCGCTCTCGCACTTGTCGACTGCGGTCATGGCGGCGCAGTGAATTACGGCGTCCGGCATGTTTGCAGCCAGAAAACGGTCGAATCCCGCGGCGTCCGTAATGTCCGCCTCGGGCAGATCGGCGATCGCGAGTTCGCAGTCCTTGAACTCGCTTTGAAGCGTGCGTCCGAGCATGCCCTTTCCCCCGGTAATGAGGAGTTTCACCGCGCTTCCTCCCATGGTGTGATGTCGGCGAATGCCGGATGCCTTTTGTCTTTTTCGGAAAGGAGCATCTTTTCGGACGGGATGCGCCAGTCGATTGCAAGGTCGGGGTCGTTGAACATGATCCCGCGTTCGGAGGACCGATTGTAGACGTTGTCGCACTTGTACACAAAGATCGCCTCGTCGCTCAACACTGCGAATCCGTGGGCGAATCCGCGCGGGATGTACAGCATGCGCTTGTTGTCCGCCGAGAGTTCGATCGCGACATGTCTGCCGTAGGTCGGGGAGCCTTTGCGGATGTCGACAACCACGTCCAGCACGGTTCCGACTGTCGCGCGCACGATTTTCGCCTGCGTGTACGGCGCGGCCTGGTAATGCAGCCCGCGAAGCACGCCGAAGCAGGATTTGGACTCGTTGTCCTGCAACCATTCATTCGTGATCCCGACGGCCTCGAACGCCGCCTGGTTCCATGATTCAAAGAAATAGCCGCGGGCGTCGCCGAAGACTTTCGGTTCGATGATGCGTACGCCGGGGAGTTCGGTTTCGATGATGTTCATTCTTCGAGCAGCCTCATAAAAAATTGTGCGTATTCCGTTTTGAGCATGTCCTTCACGCCCTCTCCCGTCTGCCGCGGCACGGTCCGGACGGTCGCGCCCGGACATTTTCCGCAGCGACGGCGGCGGAATTCAGAATAATATATTCTTAATATCGGGAAAGTCAAGCTCACGGGTTGCATTTCATGGCATTCCAGTGTATATTTTTTCTTCGGAATGCCGCACTGTCGGCTGATTAATTTGGAAAAACAGGAGATTTGAGCATTATGGAATCCGGCCGGTCGGCTCTTTGGGCGAAACTGCGAAAAACGGCGTCGCGTCTGAATCCGCTCCCGGACTCCGCCCGTCCGCTTTTCCGTCCGTCGTCCGCCGAATTGATCCTGTGGATTCTCTTCGTCTCCGTTACGCTGGCGATGGCCTGGCATCACGAACCGTGGCGCGACGAGGCGCAGGGGTATGTGGTGGTGCGCGACAACACGCTTGTCGGGCTAATCCTTCACATGAAAGTCGAGAGCCAGTTCCTGCTGTGGTATCTCTTCACCTGGCCGTTCGTCCGTCTGTTCGGGATGTCCATTTTCGGCGTGGCCCTGATGCACTGGGCCCTGTCCTGTTCCACCGCGTACCTGATCGTACGTCGTGCGCCGTTCCGGTTCCTCACGCGGGCCGCGCTGATCTTCGGCGTGCTTTTCGCGTTCGAATTCACCGTTGTCGTCCGGCATTACGCCATCGGGGTTTTCCTGCTCACAGTCCTGATGCTGAACTGGCGCGAACGCTTCCGGCGTCCGGTCCTGTATGCGTGCGGGATCGCGCTCTGCGCTTCGACCAACCTGCCGGTCTGGGCTTGCCTGGGCGGACTCTGCTGTGCGATCGGCTATGAGGTGATCGCTCGTCGCCTCTGGTCGCGGCGGATATTCGCATCCATGCTGATCTGCGTTTTCGGATTCGCGCTGGCGCTCGGAAGCATCTACAACGGTTACGGATTCGGGTCGCCGTATGTGGGGAAACGCGGCGGCGAACTGGCGGAGATGGGAATCCCGGAGCGTCTGCGGGACGCCCTGGAATTCATTTCGGTAACGACCTTTATGCCCCTGTGCGGGCGGGATAAATTTCCCGATTCCGTCCTTGCCGGGCTGTCGCTGGCCTGCATCGTCTGCATTGCGCTCGGCCTGCTGCATTTCGCCCGGAAATCCATTCCGGCGTTCGTCTGTTTCCTTACGTCCGTTGTCCTGGTCGTTTCGCTCCAGCTTGTGGGCGGATTCCACTCCATGCGGCATATCGGTTTCATTCTGGTCGGAACCGTGGTCGCGGCCTGGATCGCCGCCTGCGACGACAAAACCGTTTCCGGCGGACAGTCTGGCCTTCAGAAGAGAGCGTTCCGGGTCCTTGCCCGGATCGCCGGAAGCGTCGTTGCGTTGATTCTGCTGGTCCATGTCCTCATCACGTCCGTCTTTGTCTGGGGCGAGATCACGCGTCCGTTCTCGCACGGATACGCCACAGCCCAGTTCATCCGGAGAGTCGTTCCCGAAGACGTTCCGATGTACTGTTTTTCCGCCCGCTCGAATGTTTCGGTCCTGCCGTGGCTGCCGCGCCGTCAGTTTTTCATCTTCGACCGCATGGAATACGGCACGTTCTCCAAATGGGGGCGTTCGTTTGGACAGTCTCTGAAGGATATGGCGGACGAGGTCGTCGCGCGACTGAAACCGGATCAGCAGTGCGCGATCTTCGTGGTCGCGATGAACGAGTTTCCGAACTTCTTCCCGCCGAACACGATCGTGCTGTACGATTCGCGCAAGAGCGAACTTCCCGTCTGGGGGCCGTATGTCGAGGAATTTGTGGTGCTTGCCGTGGTCCGGCACGAGGATGTGGAGCGTTACCGTTCCGCTTTCCCGCGCAAACAGTCTCCGCTCATGCAGGGGTTCTGAACAGGAAACATCCTGTGCGCGAGCGCAGCCGCGCACCGCCGCGTAGAGACTTAGTCTCCCTCGACGAACGTCTGCATGGAGTGCGGCGCGAGCGTCGTTTCCAGATATTTTCCGCCGAGCTTGAGCGTCAGGCGGCGTTCCGTATTGGAACGGTTGCCCGCCACAACCACGTATTTCCCCGCCGGATTCTTGAAGACCATCGCGGGCGTCTCCTCCGTGCGTCCGCCGAACGCCCCGAGCAGCCGGCTTCCGGCGGTCACGAAGTGGCTGTAATGCATCACGGCGTAGTATTCGGGCGTGAGCGTCGCGGTTTTCGCCCGGGAATCCACCCGGATGAGCGCGTTCTGCCGCCACCCCCAGGCGCTTTCACCATGGTCGCACAGGATCACATTCCAGAACGTGTATTCCTCACAGCCCTTGCCGAGGTAGTCGTTGATGACGCCGAAGGTGTGTTCCGCGGCGAGCCAGTCGAACGTGCCGCTGCCGCATTCGCTCTCCGTCTGCACGAACCTGAAATGCGGATACTTGTTCCGCACTTCGGGGATGATCTGCGAGCCTTCCCACTGGAATCCCAGCCCGGCGAAAATGTCCTTTCCCATCATAACCTTGTCGGACAGGATGCCGTCGACTTCCTCGAACCGGTTCGTATTGAACGTGCCGAGGAAAAGTTCCACATCCGGGAATTTCGCCTTCAGCGCGGGCGCGAGATACTCCGCGTTGAAGACCGCCGCGCCGTGCGGCGTCCACGGGCAGCCGGGATATGGCGTATAGCTGTAGGCTTCGTTCTGGTACATCACGCGCTTGACCGGAATCCCGTTTTTGCCGTATTCCTCGATGTAGCGGCAGAAATAGTCCGCGTAGGCTTTCAGGTAGCGCGGGTCCTGAATGAAGAAGTCCTCCCCGGCCAGCCAGTCGGGAAACCTGTCATGGCGGCGCGCCTTTGGATCGGAATTGCGGTGAAGCAGGTAGTCCAGGCGGCGGTCCATCCTGTTGTAGCGGCTGCTCAGGACGGGGTAGTCCTGATTGATCTTCATCCAGGCGGGCGGAGACCATGGGGAACACCAGAACCAGAGGTCCGGGTTGTGCCTCTGCGCGGCGTGCATATACGGGATGAGCGTGGTCAGGTCGCGCGTCATGTCGAAATATCTCAGCTCGAAATCGCCGGCAACCATGCTGGCGCTGTACCAGCCGCGGGCGTAGTCGTTCGCCCCAAGCGAGAAGCGGCCGTGCGTGTACTTCAAATCTCCATCCGGCGAGAACGCCCGCTCCAGCAGTTCCTCCCGTTTTTCCTCCGGCAGGACCTGGAGCGCGTCCCAGCCGAGTTCGTTGAAGCATGTGCCCCAGCCCCTGAAGATCATGACGGATTCGTCGCCGTTCACGGAGACGAGCGGCTGTCCTTCCGCCTTTTCCGTGACGGAGATGCGGCTTTCCTTCCAGAAATCGCCGTCCGCGCTGGTGTAACGGGTGAACGTCTGCGCGGACACGGCGGCGGACAACATGGCAAAAGCGGCTGCGACGAGTTTTTTAGCGGTGCGGGTCATGGATGGGAATTCCTTTTTCTACGGAGAAATATGGTCGGTTGTCTATGTTCGGATTTCGAACAATAAAATACACCCGTCCGGTGCGGATTTCAAATCCGCGACATGCAAAAAGCGGACGCCGGAAGGGAAACCGGCGTCCGCGCAGTTTTTACTGAGATATGTCAGCTGGATTCAGCTCACTGGACTTTGTCGAGCTTGATGTTCACGCTGGAGACTTTGTCCGGGAACTTGACTTCGACGCCGTTCTGCATGAGCTGGGCGCCCGTGAGGGTCTGTCCGGCTTCGATGCGCGGCGTGGCGTCGGGGTTCAGCTCGGTGAGTTTGTACTTCGCGTTCGGATCGAGGCCGGACGCCTTGATGGTCTCGGTCCTCGCGCCGCGGTCGCGCTTGAAGCCGAAGAAGACGGCCTCCGACTTGTCCTGGGCGACGAAAGTGAGTTCGGTCGTCTGGAAGGCCATCGGGCTGCGGCCGCGGTAGAGGTCGGCGCTGTGGAGGAGAGGACGGAGCTGCTTGTAGACGGCAATGCCCTTCGCGATGTTGTCGACGTTGTCCAGCCTGCGGGCGCCCTGGGACTCCGGATCGAGCTCGACGCCGAGACGTGCGGTCATGGCGACGTCGGTGCGGAACTTGTAGTCGCCTTCGCCGAGGCAGCCGACGTGTGCGGCGACGGCCTTGACCGGGAGGAAGTGGCTCCAGCCCCACTGGATGGAGATGCGGTTGATGCCGTTGGTCTGGTCGCTGCCCCAGATCTCCTCGCTGTACTGCAGCGCGCCGATGTCGCCGCGCATGCCGCCGGAACCGCAGGCCTGGAAGATCACGTTCGGGAATTCCTTGCGGAGCCGCGCCATGATGCGGTAGTAGGCCTCGGTGAACTTGTCGGAGAACGCGCCCTGGTTGTCGAGGTCGGCGTGGCTGCCGGGGTTGGCGCCGAGGGTGGCGTTGTGGTCCCACTTGATGTAGGCGACGCGCGGATGCTCCCTCAGGATGTCCGCGACGCATTTGTAGACGTATTCTTCGACGACGGGGTTGGCGAGGTCGAGGACGCGCTGGTTGCGGATGAGCTGGACGCCGCGGCCCTTCAGCTCGGTGGCGTATTCGGGATGCGCGTCGAAGAGTTCGCTTCTCGGGCAGACCATTTCGGGCTCGACCCAGATGCCGAACTTGATGCCGTTCTGTTCGCACAGGTCGCAGAGGTGTTCGATTCCGTTCGGGAGCTTGGCCTTGTTGACCATCCAGTCGCCGAGTCCCTGCCGGTCGTTGTTGCGCGGGTACTTGTCGCCGAACCAGCCGTCGTCGAGCACGAAGTATTCGACGCCGAGCTTGGCGGCGGCGGGAATGTACTTGTCAAGCTTGGCTTCGGTGAAGTCCATGTAGGTGCCTTCCCAGCTGTTCAGCACGAGCGGGCGCTGCTTGTCGCCGTTGTACACGCCGTACATGCGGCCGTAGTTATGCAGGTTGCGGGAAGCCTGGCCTGCGCCCTCGTTGGAGAACGTCATGACAATCTTCGGGGAGTTGTAGTCCTCGCCGGGCTTCAGGATGGTCGGGGTGCCGGGAACGCCGGCGGCGAAGAAGACGGTGTTGTTCTGCGTGGTCGTGATGCTGTACTCCCAGCTGCCGCTCCATGCGATGGCGGCGGCGAACACGCGGCCGGTCTCTTCCTGGAGCTTGCCGTCGAAGGAGATGTAGCAGCCCGGATAGTCCGGAACGGCGACGCGAGAGCCTTTGTTGGTGAGGTGCTTCAGCACGCCGCGGCCGACCTTGTCCTCGTGGATCTCGGTCATTTCGCGGCCCCAGTCGCCGTAGAAGCTGGTGAGGTAGGTGTCGTTGGTGAACGGCAGGTTGATGAACGCGGCGTCGCGGTTGAGCAGCGTGATGTTCTTTTCGCCGTTGTTGCGGACGATGATCTGCGAGGTGAAGACGTCGGCGGTCTTGTACGCCGTGGCGATCAGAGTGACGGTGACGGGGTACAGCGGGTCCTTCAGCTCGAAAGCGGCTTCCGTGCGCTCGTCGTCGAGCTGGCGGACGGACTTCTTCGCGATGCGGAGTTCGAGGTTGTGCGTGCCGTCTTCCTGGATGATGTAGATGGAGGGCTCCATGACCTCGGAGGGCAGGCGCGGCCATGCCGCGATCGCGCTCTGGGTGCCGCCGACGAAACCGACGGGACGGCCGCCACCGAATCCGCCCATGCCGGGGCGTCCGCCCTGACGGCCGGGGCCCTGGCCCATGTTAGGAGCCGCGGGAGCTTTCGCCGCGCCGAAGACGCCCTGGCGAAGCTCGGCGCCGACGTTGCCGGTGAGGTTCCAGGTCAGGCGGTTTGTTTCGAACGTGCCGGTCGTGCCGCCGAGAGACTGCTGCTCGGGCGCCGCTCCGTTGTATTCGATCTTGAAGTTCACGAGGTCTGCGTGGTCGTAGTCCATGTCGGCTCCCTGTGCGGCCACGAAACGCAGCCGCGTAATGCCGTTGAGGTTGATGGAGAATTCTTTTGCCTTGTCGCCGCCTTTCATTTCCTTGGATTCCCAAAGAAGCTTCGCATTGCTGCCGGAGGCGTCATACCATTGGAAGTTCACGCTGCCGCGCCCGTCCGTGTCGTCGTCGATGCCGACCGCGCCGGTCGCCCGCACGGCCTTGCCGTCAAGCTTCAGAATGAACTCGCCCTCGGCGTGGAGGCCGACGGAGTTCGCAGCGTAGCCGACGCCGCCGATTCTGATGGGTCTGCCTTCGACGGAAGCGTTGTGACGCCCCTGGTCGAAATAACCGAGCTGCAGATACGGAGCCGAAAGTCTCAGTTGATCCGCGGTCCATTCCGCGGCGCGGAGCGAACCGATGGAAAGCGAGGCACAGAGAAGCGCGGGAAGGATGCGTTTCAGTGTCATGGTCTTGTTCCTTATGTTGAGGGGGTGGTGCGGCGCCGTGACAGCGCGGCGCGTTTTGGATTCAGGCGTAATTTTGTAGAAATATATCACATGGCGGGAAAAAAACAAGCGCGGGCGCGGGAGTTTCCAAAGGAAAACGATCCGCCGGGGCTTTTTTTTGCGCATGTAACGTTAAAAACGCGCCAAAGTGAAAAAAATATCATTTTTCGTCTTGACATCGCGGAAAACCCATGCTATAGTACTCTAAAATTATTGTAAAAAGGCTTTCGCCGCTTCAACAACTTTTCCATCCCGACCGGAGGAAAGAGAGGCTGTTATGGGTTTTGACTATTGGTACGATGACGCTTACGGATACAACGATTATCTGAGCGTGGACGGCTATTCGGGGCTGTTCGACGGATTCGGATCCCTGCTCGGCGACCTGTTCGGCGGCGGTTATTACGACGATTACGATTATGACTGCGGCTGGGGCGGAGACGATTATTTCTCCGTGGATTATACGGACGGTACGGACGATTATTCTCTGCTGGACTCCGTTTTCGGGCTGTTCGACGGCGTACTGAGCGTGGACGGCTACGGCTATTCTTCGGGATCGTACGGGCTGCTCGACAGCATCGGATCCCTGCTCGGCGGGCTCTTCTCCGACGATTATTACTACGGCGGCTATGACTACGGGTATGACGACTATGGCTATGATTACGACTATGAAGAGGGAAACAACGAGTTCATTTCCGTGGATTCCTCCGATGCGCTTGCCGATCTGAGCGGGGTTTCCGGTCTGGAATCCATCCTTGGCCTTCTCGGCGGGTCGGATTCCGTTTTGAGCGTGGACGGAGGTCTTTCCGGTCTTGATCTTTCCTCCGTTCTCGGTCTGCTTGGCGGTTCAGAAGCCTCCGGTCTTGACCTCGGTTCCCTGCTCAGCCTCCTCGGGGGGTCCGATTCTGGACTGAGCGTGGATAGCGGACTTTCCGGTCTTGACCTCGGTTCCCTGCTCGGCCTCCTCGGGGGGTCCGGAACGAATATCAGCGTAGAAGACACTTCCGCCTCCGCCGCATCCAGCGGACTTGATCTTTCTTCGATTCTCGGTCTCCTCGGCGGCTCAAGCACAACCATCAGCGGGAGCACGGCTGCTGCGACATCCGGCGGCATCGACCTGTCTTCGATCCTCAGCCTGCTCGGCGGCTCCGGAACATCTCTGAGCGTCGACGGTCTTTCCGGGATCGGCAATGCTCTGAGCGGTCTGGCAACCCTTTACGGCGGGATCGCCGATCTCGGCAATGCCGGCTCGAATACTTGGGACGATCTCGCGTTTCTCGACGACCTGACCAATGTTCTCCCGAATGCCGGCGACAGCGCCGTTTCTTCCTCCGGCGGCTTCGATTTGTCTTCGATTCTCAGCCTGCTCGGCGGCTCCGGTTCCACCATCAGCGTTGACGGCGGCACAGCTTCCGCTTCCGCCGCTTCCAGTGGAATCGACCTTTCTTCGATTCTCAGCCTGCTCGGTGGCTCCGGTTCCACCATCAGCGTTGACGGCGGCACGGCTTCCGCTTCCGCCGCTTCCAATGGAATCGACCTTTCTTCAATTCTCAACCTGCTCGGCGGCTCCGGTTCCACCATCAGCGTTGACGGCGGCACAGCTTCCGCTTCCGCCGCTTCCAGTGGAATCGACCTTTCTTCGATTCTCAGCCTGCTCGGCGGCTCCGGAACATCTCTGAGCGTCGACGGTCTTTCCGGGATCGGCAATGCTCTGAGCGGTCTGGCAACCCTTTACGGCGGGATCGCCGATCTCGGCAATGCCGGCTCGAATACTTGGGACGATCTCGCGTTTCTCGACGACCTGACCAGTGTTCTCCCGAATGCCGGCGACAGCGCCGTTTCTTCCTCCGGCGGCTTCGATCTGTCTTCGATTCTCAGCCTGCTCGGCGGCTCCGGTTCCACCATCAGCGTTGACGGCGGCACGGCTTCCGCTTCCGCCGCTTCCAGTGGAAACGACCTTTCTTCGATTCTCAGCCTGCTCGGCGGCTCCGGTTCCACCATCAGCGGGAGCACGGCTGCTGCGACATCCGGCGGCATCGACCTTTCTTCGATTCTCGGTCTGCTCGGCGGCTCCGAATCTTCCGGCCTTGACCTGTCTTCCATCCTCAGCCTGCTCGGCGGCTCCGAATCTTCCGGCCTTGACCTGTCTTCCATCCTCGGCCTTCTCGGCGGCTCCGAATCTTCCGGTCTTGACCTTTCTTCCATCCTCGGCCTGCTCGGCGGCTCCGAATCTTCCGGCCTTGACCTGTCTTCCATCCTCGGCCTTCTCGGCGGCTCCGAATCTTCCGGTCTTGACCTTTCTTCCATCCTCGGCCTTCTCGGCGGCTCCGATACCGTGTTGAGCGTCGACAGCGGGTTCTCCGGCCTTGACCTGTCTTCCATCCTCGGCCTTCTCGGCGGCTCCGATACCGCGTTGAGCGTCGACGGTGGGTTCTCCGGTCTTGACCTGTCTTCCATCCTCGGCCTTCTCGGCGGCTCCGTCCTTTCACTCGGCACGGATGAAAACACTTTTGACGGATCCTTCCTTCAGGACCTGCTGGACAAGCTGACGAACGGGAATGCCCATCTGAAAATCGACATTTCCCTTGACACGGACGACGGCTCGTCTTCGTTCCTGTACGACGGTCTTCTGTCCGACTTCATCGCGACTGTAACCTCGGATCTCGGCAATCTGGACGCCTCGACCACATTTGCGCCGGAAATGACGGTGTACGGCATGACGCCGATTGTGGATGAACTCATCGCCGGAGCGGAACAGCTGATCGGGTCCGTGCTGGATCCCGTCCTGAGCTGGGGCGACGGAAACGAAGCCGCAGCGCAGGGATACTGGGTCGAAATCGCCGGCGACAGCTTTTTCGACGACGCGATCCGCGTCTTCACCTCCGGGACCTCGCTCGACGTGAACGGAAGCGCGGGTGCGTTCTCCTGTCGGGCGGCGGTTCGCGGCAGCGAATTCACGACGAATGCCGCGGAATGGACCGCGGAAGCGGCCGTCGCGCCGCGTCAGTTCGTGTCAAACGCCAACGGCCTCGCGGACGTTTTCTTCGCCTCTCCGGCGAAAAGCGACGTCTGGCGCGGCGGGTACAAGGCGGGCAACGCCCTGACTGGCGAGACCGCCCTGATCGCGGGCAAAAACCGCATCCGCGACACGTTCTCCGGTTCAAGCTCGGACGCCAACATCCTGTATCTCACCGACACGGCAAACGGCGACGCACTCTTCATGGATGACGTTTACTCCGAATTCGGAACGGGCGCGCGCCTCAATCTTATCCGCGAGATCCGCGCCGGCGCCGGCAACGACGTCGTCGACATGACCAGCGGGCGTTACACCGCCGAACTTGCGGGCATGACTGTCCGCGGCGGCGCGGGCAACGACGTCCTGTGGGGCGCGAACGGCGGAAACATGCTGTTCGGCGACGACGGCGACGACCGCATTACAGGCGGTTCGGGCGCAGACATCATCGCGGGCGGCGCCGGCAACGACGTCCTGAACGGAGGAGGAGGCTCCGATCTCTTCGCGTTCGGGGAAAACTGGGGCGACGACGTCGTTTCCCAGGTCGGCGGCGGGTCTGTCGAACTCTGGTTTGCCGAAGACGAATCGCAAATCGCCGCAGTTGAACTCGACGGCGACGTCGTGTTCCGCAACGCAGACGGAACGTCCTCCGTCACGGTCAGAAACGCCGCGCTCGCCGACCTGAAGGTCCATTTCGGCGGGGATCAGTCCGCATACTTCACAGGGCTCGCCGCCGCCGGCGCGTTCCTTGCAAGCACAACGGAATCCGTGTTTGAAAACCAGGCCGCGCGGACGCAGGGAATTCTGGCCTCGCTCTGATTTGAACTCCGGCTCCAGCCGTCAGGTTCTTCCGATCCTGACATCCGCGGGAGAAAATGGGAAAACCGCACGGCGGAGAGAAGTTCATAATCGAGGGAGCATTCTCCTTCGGCGGCTTCCATATGCCGTTGCATGAGCGTCCAATGGCGCCGTTTTGCATTCTGACAGTGTTTTGAGGCGCCGGTTTCCGCATCGGAAAAGCGCGGAAATCCGCGACGCCCCGGAGCAGAGGGAGGGAAACGGCGTTACGGCTTATGCCTTTCTTTTTTCATCGGAAAAGCGAGGCGACCGGATATCCCGTCCGAACCGGTCGAAAAAGAATGATCCGATTTGAAATCCGCACAAGGTCTGCTATAGTATCATTAGCTTTTTCAAGCCCGCCGCGTTCTTCCAAGGCATCCCCCTCCCCCCGCTCAACGCGGAAACGCGCGTTGCGGCCACAATCTCCGGCCGGACGCCTTTCCCGCCGCCGAACCGATTGCACATGAACACCCGCACCTACATTGCCATTGACCTGAAATCGTTCTACGCCTCGGTGGAATGCGTCGATCGGAAGCTCAATCCGCTCACGACGAACCTCGTGGTGGCGGACGAGAGCCGCACGGAAAAGACGATCTGCCTCGCCGTTTCGCCCTCGCTGAAGGCGTATGGCATTCCCGGAAGAGCGCGGTTGTTCGAGGTCGTCCAGCGCGTCCGCGAGGTCAACGGGGAGCGTCTGGACCGTGCGCCGGGGCGCCGTTTCCGGGGAAAATCCGACAGCGCGCCCGAGCTCGCGAAGGACCCGTCGCTGGAGCTCGGCTACATCGTCGCCGTTCCTCGGATGGGCCGCTACATGGAGGTCAGTTCGCGCATCTACGGCATCTACCTGCGGCACGTCGCGCCGGAGGACATCCACGTGTACTCCATCGACGAGGTGTTCATCGATGCAACGTCCTATCTGAAGCTGCATAACCTCACAGCGCGCGCGTTCGCCATGAAGCTGGTCCGCGAAGTTCTGTCGGAAACCGGCATCACGGCCACCGCCGGAATCGGCGCGAATCTGTATTTAAGCAAAGTCGCCATGGACATCGTCGCCAAACGCATTCCCGCGGATCCGGACGGCGTCCGCATCGCCGAGCTGGACGAGCGAAGTTACCGCGAAACGCTCTGGACGCACCGTCCCATCACGGATTTCTGGCGCATCGGACGCGGCTACGCCCGGCGGCTGGAGTCGCGCGGGATGCGGACGATGGGCGACGTGGCGCGGATGTCGGTGAAAAATGAGGATGTCCTCTACCGGTTGTTCGGGATAAACGCGGAGCTGCTCATCGACCACGCATGGGGCTGGGAACCCGTGACCATCGCCGAGATCAAGGCGTACAGGCCGGAGAACAACAGCCTCAGTTCCGGCCAGGTTCTGAAGGAACCGTACGATTTTGCAAAAGCGAAACTCGTCGCGAAGGAGATGGCCGACCAGCTCGCGCTCAGTCTTGTTGAAAAACGCCTTGCGACCGACCATTTGATCCTGACCGTCGGATACGACGTCGCGAACCTGGCGACGCCGGAACTCCGCAGCAGGTACAAGGGCGAGATTCACATCAACCATTACGGGCGCGAGGTTCCGAAAGGCGCGCACGGGTCCGTCTGTTTCGAGCGGCATACCGCATCGTCCGGGCTTATGGTCGAGGCCGCGGCGCGCCTTTTCGACCGCATCGTCGATCCCGCGCTCCTGGTGCGGCGCATCACGGTCGCAGCGAATCATATCCTGAGCGAAACCGAGGCGAAGAAACAACAGATGTCCGGACCGGAACACCCCGATCTTTTCGCGGACCGCGATGAACGCGCGAGACAGCAGGCCGAAGAAGAAGCCGGGCAAGAACGGGAAAAACGGCTTCAGAACGCGATCCTGGACATCAAGCGCAAGCTCGGCAAAAACGCCATTCTGAAGGGCATGAACCTGTTGGACGGCGCGACCGCAAAGGAACGCAACAAACAGGTCGGCGGACACAGGGAGTGAACGGACCGTTGCGGAGAACGGCTTCCGGGCGTTTTCACGTCTGTTCATTTGATTTTGACGATCCGCATGATATATTATTCGGGAGCGACATCTGTTCCTGACGCCGCCTCATTCCGCGGATGAATTGAGGCGAGAAGCGGCTGGAACACGTCGGAACCATTCAGAGACATTGAGGCGAATGCATGATCGAGTTCGATCGTTTTACGAAGCAATACAGGGATTTCCATCTTGATATTTCCATGGAAATCCCGGACAACAGGGTGGTGGGAATCATCGGACGGAACGGCTGCGGAAAAAGCACGACGATCAAGGCGATCCTGGGGCTGGTCAAACCGACGTCGGGAAGCGTCAAAGTGTTTGGCAGGGAGGCGAGGGAGCTTACTCCCCGCGACAAGGAAAGAATCGGGGCCGCGCTCTCCGATTCCATGTTTTCATCGCTGCTTTCCGTCGAGGACGTCCGCGCGATTCTGAAAGCGATGTACCGGAATTTCGACGAACCGTTTTTCCGGGAAATGTGCGGCAGGCTGAATCTGCCGCTTCGCAAGCGGCTGAAGGACTTCTCGACCGGCATGAAAGCAAAGGTCAGGATTCTGGCGGCGATCAGCCATCAGGCCGACCTTCTGATCCTGGACGAACCCACCGCCGGACTTGACGTCGAGGCGAGGAACGAGATCATATCGTTCCTGAAAGAATACGCCTGCGACAATTCCCGCACGATCCTGATCACATCCCATATTTCCGCCGATCTGGAGGGGCTTTGCGACGAATTCCATCTGTTTTCCGAAGGGAGAGTCCTGCTGCACGAAACAGCCGGCAATATCGGAAAACGCTATGGAACGGTTCAGATCCCGTTCGAAATGTTCGAAACGATAGACAAGACCTGCATTTCCGGGTATAGGAAAGAGACGTTCGGATATGCATGCATCACGAACAACAGAGAGCATTTTGAGGAGCGTTATCCTGAAATCAAGGTGAAACCCGCAGGCATTGACGATTTCATCGCGCTGATCGGAGGAGCCGAAGAATGAAAGGACTGCTTGTCAAGGACCTGAGACTTGCGCTGAAAAGGAAGCAGCAGCTGTTCATCCTCCTGGCCGTCTGCGCGATGATCGCATTCACTTCGGACGGCAGCTTCATTGTAGCGTATGCAGCCGGACTGACGGGAATCCTGGGGCTCTCCACGTTTGCATATGACGAACATGACAACGGTCTGCCCTTCCTCCTTTCCCTGCCTGTCGATGCGAAAACGTATGTGAGGGAAAAGTTTCTGTTCTGCACTCTGGCGGATCTTGCCGGAACGGCGCTCGGAACGGGGCTGTATTTCGCGGCTTGTTCGACAACCGGGAAAATGGATGTTTTTCGGGAAGACCTCCCGTATCTGGCTCTTTATGTTCCGTCGACTCTTCTTCTGATTTTTTCGGTTCTGCTGATCCAAATGAAATTCGGCATCGAAAGAAGCCGACTCATAACCTTCCTGCTGTATGGCTTTTTATTCGTTCTTGCCGCCGTGATCGTAAAAACCGTCGGACCGCTCGACCAGAAACAGATTGACCTGCCCGGATGGGTGAACAATCCCTGCTTCATTGCGGCGGGAGCTTTCGCGGTCACGGCCGTCCTGTGTTCCGCGCTGTATCGGATCGGCGTCTGGATCATGAAAAACAAAGAGTTTTAACAAAAGGGCCTTCCACCTTTCCGGGAAGGAACGGAACCATGCCGAAGACGCCATACGACGACATCATTCATCTGCCGCATCACGTTTCCACGGAGCGGCCGCACATGCCGATGCGGGACCGCGCCGCGCAGTTCTCGCCGTTCGCCGCGCTGGTCGGGTACGAGGACGTCATCAACGAAACAGTTCGTGCGACGACGCCGAAACGCGAGCTTGACGAAGAGGAAAAAGCGGAGCTGGACCGCCGCATCGGCGTTTTGCTCGCCCGCCTCGGGGAAAAGCCGTCCGTCACGATCGAGCGCTTCATCCCGGACGCGCTCAAATCCGGCGGAGCTTACGAATTCAAAACAGGAACGGTCGTCAGAATCTCGCCCGCAAGGAAGACCCTGAGTCTGGCAGACGGCACGGCAATCCGTTTCGAAGACATCGCCGGAATCGAGGGAGAACTTTTCCGCGGCGAGTTTTAACGGGAAAGACTGCCGAACGGAAAGACCTGAATCCTTCGACAGTTTCGGAACTCGCTTTTCCCGATGGGCGCGCATCCGCTGTCGGCTTCGCGGGAATGAAGCCGGAATCTCTTTTTTCAATGAAAATCTTTTTTTCATGTAGATTCGCCGGAAAAAGAGCGTTCTTAATAAATTGCATAGGCGCACGCAATGATGTCCGCATCATTGCAAAATTAAAACAAAAACTACTTGAAAGGAACACAACCATGAACAAAATGACAGTGGCTATCCTTGCGCTCGCTCTCACAGGCAGTGTCGCATTCGCACAGGGACAAGGCAACGGCGGCGGACGCGGCGGCAATCGCGGCGGCAATCGCGGCGGAGCCCGCGGCGGCGCGGCGGCCGGTCAAGTCCAACCGGGCGGAGCCGGCGGCGCTGGCGCTGCAGGCATGCAGGGCGGCGGTCAGGGCGGCTTCGGCGGCGGTCAGGGCGGCTTTGGCGGCGCGGCTGGCGGAGCAGGCGGTCGTGGAGGTCGTGGCGGACGCGGCGGCGGCCAGGGCGGCTTCGGCGGCGGCCAGGGCGGCTTCGGCGGCGGCCAGGGCGGCTGCGGCGGCGGCGCGGGCGGCGACGGCGGGGGCCGGGGCGGCGGCGGCGACGGCGGC
>Ga0265298_10001016_pt1 | contig 41563 bp, 31 predicted proteins | sample AusTroGonzalo_MG_3_FD_193486 | JGI IMG/M metagenome (GOLD analysis project Ga0265298, IMG submission 193486) | Bovine rumen microbial communities from tropical cattle in Woodstock, Queensland, Australia - Gonzalo_01 | ecosystem: Host-associated > Mammals > Digestive system > Stomach > Rumen ... | reverse complement strand
TGAAACACACGTTCCCATCCCGAACACGATTGTTAAGAGGACCCGCGACGATGATACTGCACATCAGAGTGTGGGAAAGTAGTTCGACGCCGGATTTTTTTTGTACCGATACTTTTTGAAGGGATAATTCTGAACAATACGAAACAGCGGAGCCTGGCCTGTTCGGCGGCTCCGCATCCGCGTCATGGTTTATGACCCCATCTGGTCCCATTCTCCTCATTGTTTGCGGACAGTCAGTGAGAAGGCGGGAACCTTCACTTTTTCGAATATTTTTGAGTTCCGCCCCTTGAAAAACCTGATAGAGCCAGTATTATTACCGTGTTTAAAAAACAGGAACTGAAAAAATGTGATTTTAACTTGGAATTCTGACCATAACCAGTGAAGGGAGCTGAAGAATGTATCGTAAATTCAAACAAATAGTATTCGAAGTTATCCAGCCTGCAGAGAACGGCCGGATCGCAAGTAAAATTTTTGATCTGACCATTCTTGCCATGATCCTGCTTAGCGTCGCCAGTGTTTTTATTTCGACTTTTGATTTGCCGCGGGAATACCAGAATTCTCTGCAGCAGGTTGAGCATATTTCCCTGATTGTTTTTTCCGTCGAGTATCTGCTGCGGATCTGGACTGCGGATCTGCTCTATCCAGGAAGCGGATTTTTCGGTTCGCGGATCAGATATATTTTCTCCGGCATGGCCTTGATCGACCTGCTGGCGATCTTGCCGTTTTATCTGCCGATGTTTCTGCCTGTCAACCTGATCGGGATCCGTGCCGTCCGGCTGGTCCGGCTGCTGCGGCTTCTCAAATTGAACCGCTATTCCGATGCGCTTGCTTCGATCGGGAGGGTGTTCAAAGGCAAATCAAGGGAAATATTCGCCTCGCTGTTTTTTGTGCTGATCCTGCTGGTGGTGGCCTCGCTGCTGATTTATTATGCAGAACATGATGCCCAGCCGCAGCAGTTCCAGAATGCTTTCTCCGGTTTGTGGTGGGCGGTTGCCACATTGACCACGGTCGGTTACGGCGATATTTATCCGATAACGCCGCTTGGCCGGCTCATGGGGGCGGTCATTGCCGTTCTCGGAATCGGCATGGTCGCCGTTCCGACCAGTATCCTCAGCGCCGGATTTGTGGAATTTCTGGAAAAGAAAAATCCCGAGCCGCCTGCCGAGGAAAAATCCGCATCGGAAACGGAAAAGAAATATTGCCCCTACTGCGGGAAAAAATTGGACTGACCTGTCAGCCGTCTGCCATCTGCAGAATATAATTAAGTTTCCACGATCTTCATCTCCTGTCCGCCTTTTTTTCTAATTTTGCATTATACAGCTTGATTTTTGTTTTTCAGGTATTATATTTTTGTATTATGATTCAATAAGTTCATATTATGAACTTTCAAGATAGGAAATTTGCTGATGGGAAATGTGATCGACAAAACCTTCGCGATTCTGGAAGAGATCGTTTCAGCCTCGCCGGAACCTTGCCTGCCGACACCGCTGGCGGAAAAGCTGAACCTGAACCGGGCGACCTGTTCGCGTCTGCTCAAACAGCTGACCGATATGGGATATCTGTTGAAGGTGTCCCGGCTTCAGGGGTATGCGCCGGGTCCGAAACTGCTTACGCTGAACAATATCGCCGGATTTGAAAACGACCTGCTCAAGGCGGCCGGTCCGGTGATCGACCGCTGCGCGGAAACGTTGGCCTGTTCCGTGCTGATCGCCCGGCTTTACGGAGGCAAACGTTATGTGCTGTACCACCGTAACTGCAGTCCCGATCTGCACATCCGGATCACCAGGCCCAGTTCCGATGACCTTTTCTGCACGGCGACCGGGCTGCTGCTGACCGCCCATCTGCCGAAGGAGGAAATGCTGGCCTGTTTCCGTGAACAGAAAAAACTCGGTGCGGAAATTCTGTCCGAATACCAGTCGGAAAAAAAACTGGTGCGGAAACTGCATGAGATCTCGGAACAGGGTTTTTTCGAATGCGGGAAAGGGCTGCAGTGGATTTATGCGTTTCCGGTGTTCCGGAACGGCAGTTTTTATGCCGCGCTCGGAGCCAGCATCCACCGCGACAAACACAATGCGGCTTATCACCGGAAAATATGTAAATTTCTGAAACTGGCTTCGCAGGAAATTTCCCGCAGCCTTTCCATACAATATACCATTGCCTGATGAAGGAGAATATGAAGATGAATGAATTTAAAGTAGTGGAACACGAAGCAAGTCTTCTGCCGGCCGGCAGCTGGAAAATGGTCTGGAACGATGAGTTCGACGGAACCGAACTGGACCGCACCAAATGGGGATTCCGTCTGAATTTCTGGGGAAAGCCTTTCCCCGCTTTCACGGACGAAGGCGTGGAGCTGGACGGACAGAGCCATCTGCGTCTCCATGTGGTGAAAAAAGGAGACCGGTATTGTTCTCCGCATCTGCAGACCGGATCGCTGACCTATGACATCCCGCAGCCGAACCCCGGTTTCTGGCCGTTCGGGCCTTATGAAAAACCGCGTTTCATGCACCGTTACGGATATTACGAGATCCGCTGCCGGATGAACCGCCAGGCGGGCTGGTGGACTGCGTTCTGGCTGCAGTCGCCCTCCATCGGCGCCCATCCCGATCCGGCGCAGTGCGGGGTGGAATGCGATATCATGGAATCGCAGGATTTCCCGGATCAGGGGATCATCCGCTGCGGCAATCTCTGGAACGGTTACGGTGCCAATGCCAAAGGATCCGGCCACCGGAAATACAAGCTGGAGGAAACTCCCGACCGCTGGCATCGTTTCGGCGTCGACTGGAGTCCCGACGGATATGTGTTCTATACCGATGGAAAGGAAGTCAACCGCGTGGACGGACCGGTTTCCCGGACGGAACAATTCATCCTGGTTTCCACCGAATGTATGGGCTACCGCAATATCCCGCCGGTTCCCGATCCGGCCCTTGACCGCATGGTCCTGCCCGAATATTTCGAAGTCGATTACGTTCGCGTATTCGATGCGGTCAAATAATGATCGATCAGAAAGGTTTTTATGAAATGAAAGAGTTCAAAGTAGAGGGGCACGAAGCCAGTCTCCTGCCGGACGGCAATTGGAAAATGGTCTGGAACGACGAGTTCGACGGGACCGAACTGGACCGCGCCAAATGGGATTTCCGTCTCCATCTTCTCCAGTGCCGCCATAAAACTTTCACCGATGAAGGCGCCGTCCTCGACGGCAAAAGCAATCTGCATCTGAACCTGATCGAAAAGGATGGACAATACTATTCGCAGCAGCTTCAGACCGGATACAATTTCATGGACCGTCCGGGTAAAAGTTTCTATGAGCAGTCCGGTAAGAAAAAAGACCCGCTGACCTGGCCGATCGCGAAATTCCAAAAGCCGAAATTCATGCACAAATACGGATATTATGAGATCCGGTGCAAACTGCAGGAACAGGAAGGCTGGTGGGCGGCATTCTGGCTCCAGTCCCCGATCATCGGCGCAAGTCCCGATCCGGAAGAATGCGGTGTCGAAGTGGACATCATGGAAAATTTTACCCGCGACAATATCATTTCTCACAACAATCACTGGAGCGGCTACGCGGACGACCATCAGCATGTCGGTTCCGGGGAACGCAAACTCGAACCCACACCGGACGGGTTCCATCTTTTCGGCCTCGAATGGAACGAGCATGAATATGTTTATTACGTGGACGGAAAGGAATCCTGGCAGGTTACTTCTCCGATTTCCCATCATGAGCAGTTCATCCTGATTTCCACCGAATGCATGGGATACCGCAACTCGGACCAGCCCGACCCGAAATTGAAGAAAGCGGTCCTGCCGGATGCTTTCATCGTTGATCATGTCCGGGTGTTTGACAAACAGTAACTGTTTATTTAACTTGGCAATGACAGGGAAGAGAAAATCATGATCGACGAACTGAGAAAAAAACTGAACTCCGACGAGGTGATCGTGCCGCCTGTTCCCCGGGATGATTTCTGGACGTCTCCGGCGCATTTCAATCTTCAGCCGGACCCGATGGAAAGTTTTCCGGGAGCGGAACTGCTGGGACGATTGCCCTCGAAAAAGAGCATCGACGTGAAGGATTCCATTCTCGGGATCGGCTTTGAAACGCTCGACAGGGATACTTTCGATCCGGCCAGGGTCATTCCCTTTCTGGCGGAAAGCGGCGTCAAATTCGCCCGCTGCCAGACCGGATGGATGAAATGCGAAAAAACTTTGGGAAAATATGATTTCAAGTGGCTGGATGAGGTGGTGGATCCTCTTGCCAAAGTCGGAATTGAGACCTGGTTCAGCCTGAGTTTCGGCCATCCTGTCCACACGCCGGCGGCCCGATATGAGGAAGCCTGGCGCAAGGCGGATGGAAAGCTGGTTCCCGGCTGGGCCCGCGGCTGGGTCGGCGAGATCCCGCTTTATCACGGGGAAAAGGGCATGAATGCCTGGCTGAACTATGTATTCGCCCTGTGCCGCCATTTCCGCGGACGGGTCCGGTATTTCGAAATCTGGAACGAACCCGAAGGATTCTGGGCGCACAACGGCGAAAAACTGCGCGATATGTCTCTCCGCCAAAAGGCGAAAGACTATACCGAATTTGTCGCCCGGACCGCGGAAGTCGTCCGCCGGGAAATTCCTGAAGCCCGGATCGTGGCCGATGTTGCGCAAACCGGGACCGGTTACATCAAGGAACTGGGGAAAGCCCGTCTGGCGGATGTGATAGACATTTTCAGCTATCATTTCTACGGTCCGCATCCGGAGGAATTTCTGGCGCAGCGAGTGAACAATCTCCGGGCGAACCTGATCCCGTCCGATCCTGCGAAGAAGATCCACATCTGGCAGGGCGAAAGCGGACGCGCCAGCGGAAAATCCGCCATATTCTCGTTCCCGACGGAGATGTCGCAGGCGAAATATCTGACCCGCCGCTATCTGTCCGATCTGGTCTGCGGCGCGGAGTTGAGTTCGATCTTCACCGTGACGGATTTTCTGTGCTACTATCCGGACGGACGGGACCAGTATTACGGCGTGATCGACGCGAAAAACAACTGCGGGAAACTGGCCTATTACGCGATGCAGGGCATGGCATGGCTGTTCGACGGCCTGAAAAATGCCCCGGAAAACTTCTGCGCCTTCCGGCCTGCAAGTCCTCATTCTTTCGAGTCGCGGATCCCGTATCAGATCGAGGCTCATGCTTTCCGCCGCAACGGCAAACCGGTTTTCGCTTTCTGGATCCCGGAACATGTCGATCTAACCGCGACGGCGAGGCTAGGGGCCATCTTCATGCAGATGGATGAAGAGGAATATTTCAAAAATCCGGTCGTGATCGATCCGATCCGCCGCAACGTGTGGCTTCTCAAGGATGTGGTCAAGGAACAGACTTACCGCGAAGGCGGTTTTTTCGGAACACTGCGGATCAGCAATTTCCCCGTGGCCGACTGGCCGCTGCTGGTGGCGGATGCATCCATTTTTGAAACGGAATAATCGACGGAGATACAAGGAGGTTTTCAAGATGAAGGATTTTGCAGTAAAGGATCACGAACCGAGCCTGCTGCCGGACGGCAACTGGAAAATGGTATGGAACGACGAGTTCGACGGAACCGAACTGGACCGCACCAAATGGGATTACCGTCTATCTATGATGGGCAAGCGTCATCCGGCGTGGACCGACCAGGGAGTCCGTCTGGACGGGAAAAGCAACGCGGTGTTTTCCATTCTGCTGGAGGAGGGCCGTCCGGTGAGCTCGCAGCTGCAGACCGGCTACAATTTCATGGACGAACCTGTGACGGCGACCAAATTCGGGCATGACGCGTTGCAGTGGAACATCGGAAAGCTCAAGGAAAACCTTTACACGCATACTTACGGATATTATGAATGCCGCTGCCGGCTTCAGCAGAAAACGGAAGGCTGGTGGAGCGCTTTCTGGGTTCAGTCTCCGATCATCGGCGCCTCGCTCGATCCCGCAGAAACCGGCACGGAACTCGATATCATGGAATGTTTCCATCACGGCGTCGTTGCCGGACACAACGCCTTCACCGGAGGTTACGGGCTCGACAGCAAACGGGCGCAAGTCGGCGGTGTAAAAGATTTGGACATGACCGTGTTCCACCGTTTCGGCATGCTCTGGGACGAGACCGGATACACGTTTTACATCGACGGCAGGGAGGATGGCCATATCGATCAATACATTTCCAAACGGCCGGAGTTCATCCTCATCAGCACCGAGGTGAAGGGTTACCGTTATGAGGATCATCAGCCGGTGAAAGAGGCATTCGACATCATCGGCAAAGATGAATTTATCGTTGACTATGTTCGGGTGTTCGACCCGGTGAAGGAGTGAAAAATGAAGGTTACGGCAATCAAAACATTTATCTGCAATGCGTTCCGGACCAATTTCGTGTTCGTGAAAGTGGAAACGGACGCAGGGATCCACGGCTGGGGCGAATCCACGCTCGAGTACAAGGAGCTGACCATCCAGGCGGCGATCCACGATCTGGAAAGTTACCTGATCGGCAAGGATCCCCACAATATCGAAGCGTTCCGGCACGACTGCTACCGCGATGCCTACTGGCGCGGCGGTCCCGTGCTGATGAGCGCGCTCGCAGGCGTGGAAATGGCGCTGTGGGACATCAAAGGAAAAGCCTTGAACGTGCCGGTTTACCAGCTGCTCGGCGGCAAGGTGCGCGATGCCGTGCCGGTCTACGTGAACGGCTGGTTCGCACCGGCCAAAACGCCCGACGAGTTCGCCGAAAAGGCGGTCGAAGTCCGGAAGAACAAATATCCCGGCTGCAAGTGGGACCCGTTCGGCAAGGCGTGGCAGCAGATCGGCAAGAAAGAGCTTGATCAGGCGATGGAATGCGTGGAAAAAGTGTCGGCTGCGGTCGGTTCCGACGTGCAGCTGCTGATCGAAGGGCACGGCCGGTTCGACATTCCCACGGCAGTCAAGATCGGCAAGCGGCTGGAGGATTACGATATCTTCTGGTTCGAGGAACCGATCCCGCCCGATGACAAGGAAGGGATGCGCGAGGTCAAGGAACGGGTGCGCGTTTCCATCGCCGCGGGCGAACGGCTCTACAACCGTTACGAATACCGGCAGTTCTTCGAGCTCAACTGCGCCGATTACATCCAGCCGGACATCTCCCACGCGGGCGGCATCATGGAAATGCGGATGCTCGGCGCGGAAGCGGAAGCGCGGCATATCGGCTTCTGTCCGCACAATCCTTCCGGTCCCGTGGCCAATGCGGCGACGCTCCAGCTCGCGGCCTGCGTGCCGAATTTCGTCATGCTGGAAATGATGATGACCGATGTCCCGTGGCGCGCGGAGATCTGTGACGAAAAGCTCGTCATGCGCAACGGCTGCATGGTCATTCCGGAACGTCCCGGACTCGGTATCGAGCTCAACGAGGCCGAACTGCTGAAGCATCCGTATATCCGCACCGAACTGCGGCACTACAAAGGCACACTCACGAATATCCGTCCGCCCGATGCCATCCGCTATTATGAAATGGAGAACTGCTGAAATGGACCGCTTCAAAGACAAAATCGTGCTGGTGACCGGCGGCAACCGCAACACCGGACTCGCCATCGTGGCAAAATTCGTCGAGGAAGGCGCACGGGTCTTCATGTGCGGTTCTACTCCCGAATCCACAGCGAAAGGCGCGGCGTATCTGGAAGAACACGGATGCAAGGGTGTCCGAAGCATTCCCTGCGACGTGTCCGATCTAGCTCAGGTGAAGAATCTTTTCGACGGCATCGAAAAAGAGGCAGGCCGGCTCGATATCCTGGTCAATAACGCCGCGCATCAGGGGATCGGCAAGCCGTTCGTCGAAATGGATCCCGCCTACGTGATGGAAGTTCTGGGCGTGAATGTCCGGGGCGGTTTTCAGGTCACGCAGCAGGCGGTCAACCGTTTCTTCCTGAAACAGGAGAGCCGCGGAGTGGTGGTGTTCCTGTCCTCGAATACGGCCATGCGGGCGATCCGCAACCGGACTGCATACTGCGCCAGCAAGGGCGCGATCAACTCGATGGTGCGGGCGATCGCGCTCGACCTCGGTCCGCTCGGGATCCGGGTGAATGCCTGCGCTCCGGGTTATATCTATACTGAGCGCTGGGATGTCCTGCCTGAGGAGAAAAAAGCGCGCCGCCGCCTGAATTGTCCGCTGCGGCACGAGGCTACGGGACGCGACATCGCCAACGTGGTGGCGTTTCTGGCGAGCGAGGAGAGCGGCAACATGACCGGTGAGATCGTCACCTGCGACGCAGGCTGTTCCTGCCAGCATATGCCCGAGGATGTGGATTATTGATTGGTGAGCTGATTTCAGAACGGTTTTTCCATAAAACGGACCGTATCCGGATCAGACGCCTGAATTGTCGAAAGCGGGGATGAATTCCTCGCTGGCGGATTCTTCTTCCTGCACGAAACCGTCTTCGATCGGGGAATCGAAAAGATATTGTTCCACCTGCTCGTATTCTTCGTCGGAGACCCGGCGGTTGAGCTCGGGAAAGGCTTCGATCCGGCCGTGCGGCACGTATTGACGCATCAGGCTGAACAGGATGTCGCCCGGCTTGAAGCGATGCGCGATATGATCGATCACGCGCAGGGAATTATCCACCTGTCCGGGCAGGATCAGATGACGGACTGCTACACCCCGTTTGAGCATGCCGCCGGGATCCATATCATAAGGACCGGTCTGCCGGAACATCTCATCGATCGCGGCAGTTGCGGTCTCAAAATAATCCGGTGCATGGCTGTAACGCGCCGCGAGTGCATTGTCGGCATATTTCAGGTCGGGCAGATAGATCTGGATCTTTCCGTCCAGTTTCCGCAGTGAATCCAGCGAATCGTAGCCGTTGGAATTGTAGACCACCGGCACGGGCAGCGGCTGATCCAGACTCGCCAGAATGGCCTCGGTATAATGCCCGGGCGTGACCAGATTGATGTTGTGCGCGCCCTGTGCGATCAGTTCCCCGTAAATCTCGCGCAGACGCGCCACCGTGATCTCTTTGCCCTGTACGCGTGAACTGATCTCGTAATTCTGACAGAAGACGCAGCGGAGATTGCAGCCGCTGAAGAAGACGGCGCCGGATCCGTTTTTGCCGCTGATGCAGGGTTCTTCCCACCGGTGAAGCATGGCACGGGCCACCACCGGAGCCCGGGGACAGCCGCAGAACCCGAACGTGCCTTCGCCGTTCAGCGTTTCCGGCCTCATCACGCCGCATTTGCGCACACAGTCGGTGCAGGGTCTCATTCACGTCTCCTATCAAGTAAAAAACGGGAACGGCTCATCACCGAACCCGTTTTATTTTCACTGATAACTGATCACTGAAAACTGATCACTTACCGGTATTTCGCCCATTTCGGATCGTTGGCGAACGCAGAATGGTAGTATTCCTTCAGCGTCAGCTTGGCGGCCGCTTCTTCGTCGACGATGACGGTGCAGTCGTCATGCAGCTGGATCGCGGAGCCGGAGACCATGGAGGTCATCGGGCCTTCGAGCGCCTTGGCGATGATGTCGGCTTTGCGTTTGCCGGTGACGAGCATCAGCAGTTTCTTCGCATCGAGGACCGTGCCGACGCCCATGGTGAGCGCGCGGTTCGGCATTTTTTCGCCCTTGGCGGCATCGAAATACGGGCCGTTCTGCGCCATCGTGACCGGGGTCAGGTTGACCGCGCGGGTCCGGGAGGAGAAGGAGGACAGCGGTTCATTGAAACCGATGTGGCCGGAAAGTCCGATGCCCAGCAGCTGCAGATCCACGCCGCCGGCTTCTTCCATCATTTCTTCGTAACGGGCACATTCCGCTTCCAGGTCGGCGGCCATGCCGTCTTCCAGATGCGTGTTGCGCTTGTCGATGTTGATCCGGTCGAACAGATGGAAATTCATGTAGTAGCGGTAGGAGTTGCGGTCCTCAGCGGGCAGTCCCACGTATTCGTCCAGGTTGAAGGTTTTGCACAGGGAGAAGTCGATCTCGCCCTTCTTGTTCATGTCGGCCAGTTTGTGGTAGACGTTTTCCATGGTGGCGCCGGTAGCCAGACCGAGGGTCAGGTTCGGTTTCGCCTTCAGGGCGTCGGCGATGATTTGCGCGGCCAGTGCTTCGGCGCTTTCCGCTGTGGGTCTGATGATGACATCCATTTTATGTTTTCCTCCGTTATTTGGGGTTTAAGGTGTTCAGATGTTGTAGAATTCTTTCGGGCCTGCGTAGGACATGCGTTTGACCAGCGCTTTGGCCACGTCGAGCGGCATCTGCCCGCGCAGCACGAAGCTGCTGACCACATCGCACAGCACGCGGCGGAACATTTCGAACCGCGAACCGTAACTCAGGATCTTGCGCGAATCGGAGACCATGCCGGCGAAGTTGGAAAGCAGATCGACCGAGCCGATGTATTCCAGCTGGCGGCGCATGCCGACCGGGGAGTCGTTCAGCCACCAGGCGGAACCCAGACGCACATTCGATCCGAACGCACGCGCTACGGTTGCCAGCGAGGCCTGATGTCCCGGTTCCAGACAATACAGCGTCACTTTCAGCTTGCCGTCGAACTTGTTCAGGAAACGGCCCAGGGGTTTGACGATGTCGATCATGTGGTCGGATACATCGCCGCCCGAGTCCGGTCCGAGCGTGTTCATCAGCACGTCGCGGATGTCGCGCACCGCGCCGATATGCATCTGGAAGACCCAGCCGGATTTCGCATCCATGGCGGCGATCTGGACCGAGAGCCAGGACATGTAGTCATTGATTTCAGCGCGGGTGAGCGCTTCGCCGTTCTGCGCTTTGCGGAACGCGGCCTGCGCGCTTTCTTTCGAAGCGTCGCCGGACAGCGGATATTCGATCCCGTGGTCGCTGGCGCGGCAGCCTTCCTCCGCAAAGTAATCATGCGATTTCTGCAGCACTTCCACCAGCTCGTCCACGCTTTTGATCGAGGTGTTCCAGCGGGCTCCTAGTTTTTCGATATACGCTTTCCAGGTCGGCTGGAAGATATTGACCGCTTTGTCCGGACGCCAGGTCGGACGGATCCGCGTATGGATGCCCGCCGCTTTGACCTTTTCATGGTTTTCGAGCACGTCAGCGGGATCGTCCGTGGAGCACATCACTTCCACGTTCATCCCTTCGAGCAGCTGGACGGGGCGTTTTTCCGGACGTGCCAGAGCGGCATTGATCTCATCCCACAGCGCTTCTCCGGATTCGGGCGTGATCAGGGCGTCTTTCAGTCCCAGGCCGCGGCGCAGGTCCAGGTGGACCCATTCATACACCGGGTTGCCGGCGATTTCCGGGAAAACCGAGGCCAGTTTCAGCCATTTTTCCTTCGGATCGGCTTTGCCCGTGATGTATTCTTCCGGCACGCCGCGCTTGCGCATCATTTCCCACACATAATGGTCCGTGGCGGCCACCACCTGCCAGGCGTTCTTGTAGTTCGCGTTGACTGCGATCTCCCTGATGTCAGAGTGGTTGTGGGCATCGACCACCGGCAGGCCTTCCACTTCTTTGAACAGCGCGGCGGCTGTATCGTTGCTCAGCAGATAACGTTCATCGAGAAATGACATTTTGCTTTCCTTTCCTCATTCAGTTAAAAGTGAAGTTACATTCTTTTTCAATCTGTTTAATATAATTCAAGGACCGGCTATTTCCAGAACAATTCGGTCCAAAATACGAAAAATCCCTTCCGTTTTTTGCGAAAGATGTGCAATCTTGACTGTTTAATGATGAAAATGGACAGCTTTTCCCCGATAAGACCAATAAGTCCCACTAAGACGATATGGTCTTCGATGCAGACCGCAGAGAGATGCCGAATCCGGTTTTCCCGACCACGGGGCAGCAATCAGGCGGCTGATCAGATGCCGCGGAATACTTTTTTCGGTAAAAGTTTGAGAAACGGCGTCAAAAACGATTGTTTTCAGACTGAAAGGGGGTTATATTACCGTAGCAATAGATTATTCAAGAAAGGAAACGCGATGAGAATACCTTTATATCTGCTGCCGCTGCTGCTGGCGGTGTTTCTGACGGCCGGCTGCCAGACCGACTATACCGAAGAAGCTCTGCAGCGGGCCCGGGAATATACCCTGGACAATACGCGGATGCTGCCGGAAGCCGCCCGGAACCATATCCGTTTCGTGGCGCCTAAACTTCAGACTGCGGTGATTTTTCCGCATCGCGCGATGACTTTGACGGAATACGCCCATATTTCCCGGAATGTCGATTACAATCCGATCAGCGATCCGAATCTGGATACGATCGTCGCTCAATTTGTCTGGACACCTCCTAAACTGGGTTATTCGGTCATTGTCATCGGACACAGCCGGAAGGATCTCTCTTACTGGTCGCCGATGAAAGTGGTATTGAAACATGTCATTCTGAGCCGGTCCCTCTACGAAAGCGCCCGGACCAATGCGATCAAATACGTCACGGACAACATGCTGTATCTTTCCCGGCTCGAACGGGTCCGGGTCCGGACCTCGGAAGCGGAGATCCGGGAAACCCAGTTCGACCTGGAATACATGTTCGAAGAACAGTTCGAAAGCGCCCAGGATGAGTGGAAAACTTTCCTGGAGGAACTCAAGAAACAGCGCAACCGCAAACAATATTCGGTGGTTTGGAAAGCCGACGACCCCAACAAACGGATCGTGATCACCGGTTTCGGGTCAAACTATAATCTCTCCGGCTGGAAACCTTCCTGCGGCATGGTCATTACCCTGAAACAGCTTGATGAATACACTGCCGAAATAACGGAGAAACACCCTGATGATCCGGAGGAACCCCTGGACGACACGGAGTCGGCAAACCCGGCGGAATCGGCAAAACCGTCAGAATCGGCGAAACCCGGGGAACTGGCAAAACCGTCAGGATCGGCGAAACCCGCAGAGCCGGCAAAACCTGTTGAATCTGGAAGAAGGTAAACCATGAAAAGCATGACCGGATTCGGCCGCGGGGAAGCGTTCACTCCCGACGGCGGCATCCTGTTCCGGACGGAGCTCTCCTCCGTCAACCGCAAGCAATTCGAACTGAAAACCTTTCTTCCGAAGGAAATGCTTCCGGCGGAAACCGAACTTCGCCGCATCATCAGTTCCAGAATCAGCCGCGGATCGCTTTCGCTCCGGGTGGAAGTGGTTTTTCAGCGGGAAGGCGATTCGGCTGTTTCGATCGACCGGGACATGATGCTTTCGCTGCTCAAACAGCTGCAGTCCATTGCGCAGGAAGCGGGTCTTCAGCGCGAGCCGCAGCTGGAAAATCTGCTCCTGGTCCCTGGGATCCTGGAACAGAAATCGCTGGATTTTTCCGAAGGCCCGGTCATGGAGACCCTGAAAAAATCCTGCCTGGCGGCGCTCGACAATCTGATCGCCATGCGGACCAGCGAGGGCGAAAATCTCCGGCTCGAATTTGAAAAACGGCTGGCCCTGCTGGTCGGGCTGGTGGACCGGATCGAACCGCTGGCCGCGGCCGTTCCCGCCGTTCAGCAGGAGAAACTGCTCCGGCGTCTCGCTGAAAACGGCCTGGTTCCCGATCCACATGACGACCGTGTGCTCCGCGAGCTGGTGGTGTTCACTGACCGCAGCGACGTCACCGAAGAGATCACCCGTCTGCGCAGCCATTTCAGCCATTTTCGCGAGTTCCTGGCGAATTCGGAAGAGGCGCTCGGCCGCAACATGGATTTCCTGATGCAGGAGATTTTCCGCGAGGTCAACACCCTCGGCAACAAGGCGCCGACCCCGGAGATCTCGCCGCTGATCGTCCAGCTCAAAACTGAAGTGGAAAAAATCCGCGAACAGGTCCAGAACATAGAATAAACAGAGGCAGCTTCCTATGAAAAACAACGACTGCATGAAACATAAGCAATTCAGCTGCGATCCGGAACCGCTCGACCAACTGGTCGGCCGGATCTGCGAAACCTATTCCGACGGCAACGGCATCAACCACAACGAAGGCTGCAACTTGCCGCGCGAAAGCGAGATCCTGCATATCCTCCAGGACCTGCTGGAGATCATTTTTCCCGGATTCGGCGGCCGCGTGCCCCAGTCTGCGGACAATCTCAAATACATGGTCGGGGAGATCCTCTCCTGCTGCCGCGTGGAGCTCTGCGATGCGGTCGCCCGCGCGTTCCGCTACAACTGCCAGATCTACAGCCGGCCGGGCTGCAGCTGCATGGACGCCGCGTCCGATGCGGTCAGCTATCTGCTCAATTCCATTCCGGAGATCCGGACGCTGGTCAAGCAGGATGTCCAGGCCGCCTACGACGGCGATCCCGCCGCCAAGACGCTGGATGAGATCGTGCTCAGTTATCCCGGCGTGAAAGCGCTTACGATCCACCGGCTTGCGCATTGCCTTCACGAGAAAAAAGTGCCGTTGATCCCGCGCATGATGAGCGAATACGCCCACCGGATCACCGGAATCGACATCCATCCCGGCGCCACGATCGGACGCAGCGTGTTCATCGACCACGGCACCGGCGTGGTGATCGGTGAAACCGCGGAGATCGGCTCCGGCGTCAAGATCTATCAGGGCGTCACGCTTGGCGCGCTCTCCTTCCCGAAAGACTCCCTCGGCAAGATCATCAAGGGTGCCAAACGCCATCCCACCATTGAGGACGATGTCACCATTTATGCCGGCGCCACGATCCTCGGTGCGGTCACGATCGGCAAAGGTTCCGTGATCGGCGGCAATGTCTGGATCACCGAAAATGTGGAACCCGGCACCAAGATTTCCATTGCTCCTCCGCAGCTGACCATTTTCCGGCCCGGTCCGAAAACGCCGACCGGCTGGGACGCTTTGCCCGAGGAAAAACGCGCGGTCATGCTCGATTCCGCCCGGAAAGTTTTCCGCGAGGCGCTCGGCGTCCGCAAAAACGAGACCATTCTGCTGATTTACGACAAGCCGACGGAAAACGTCGGCAAGGCTTTCATCAACGCTGCCGCCATGCTCGACCTGACCTTGACGCCGCGCATGATCGAAGTCACGGGCGGAAACGGGACCGATCCTGATCCCGAGACCATCGCCATGATGCAGAAGCACAATATCGTCATCGGCGCCACGAAATTCTCCCTGACCCACTGCGCGGCTATGACCGCCGCCAGGGAGAACTTCGGCATCCGCGGCTGCACGCTGCCCGGCATCACCGATGACCTGTTCGCCCGGTCCATGCAGGTTTCGCCGAAGGAACTTCAGACCGCCGGCCAGCGCTGGAAAGAACGCCTCGCCGGTGTCCGGAAGATCCGGATCGTCACTGCCAAAGGGACCGATATCACGTTCGGGATCGGCAAATGCCCGATCCTGGTCGACGACGCCCGGTTCGAGTCTGCCGGAGTGGTCGGCAACATCCCCGCCGGCGAAGTTTTCATGGTGCCCGACGACGGCACCGCGAACGGCCGGCTCGTGGTCGACGCCTCCATCGCTTCCATGCCTTGGAAGGAAGGCGACCCGGACTGCATCATCGATATCCGCAAAGGCGCGGCGGTCGATTTTGAAAGCGAGCGCGGAAAGCAGCTGGAAAAAACGCTTGCGCAAGTTGATAAACAGGCTTTCATCGTGGCCGAATTCGGGATCGGCACCAATCCGTTCCTGCAGCTTTCCGGCAACCTGCTCGAAGATGAAAAAGTCAAAGGCACCATCCATATCGCGTTCGGCAACAGCGCTTCCATGGGCGGTTCCAATCAGGTCCCGGTCCATATCGACTGCCTGATCCGTGAGCCCGATATTTTCGCCGATGATGTCAAAGTCATGGAAAAAGGCGAATGGAAGGTGTGACCATGGCCGATCTGCTGGAAAATTACCGCCGCGTGCTGGACGGCGTGAAACAGGCTGCGCTCGAGGCCGGCCGCGATCCCGCTCAGGTCCGGCTGCTCGCCGTATCCAAAACGTTCCCCGCCGAGGATATCCGCACCGTTTTCGAGGCCGGACAGCTCCGGTTCGGCGAGAACAAAGTGCAGGAACTTCAGGCCAAGGTCCCGGTCCTGCCCGCGGAGATCGAATGGCATCTGATCGGACATCTGCAGTCCAACAAAGCCGCCAAAGCCGCCGAATGTGCGCAATGGATCCATTCGGTTGATTCGGTCCATCTCGCACAGAAGATCGGCAATGCCGCCGCCCGGCTCGGCAAACAAATCAATATCCTGCTCGAAGTCAATATCTCCGGCGAGGAAAGCAAGTTCGGACTCCATTCCTTCGAGGATACCGCGCCCGCCGCCGAGGCCGTGCTCCAATTCCCCGAACTGCATCTCTGCGGACTGATGACCATGGCCGAGCCCGGCGTATCCGAGGCGCGGCTCCGCTCCACTTTCGCCGGTTTGCGGGCTTTGCGCGACCGTCTCGAAGCCGAATTCCGCATCCCGCTTCCCGAACTTTCCATGGGCATGACTTCCGATTACCGCGAGGCGATCCTGGAAGGCTCGACCATCGTCCGGATCGGCAGTGCCATTTTCGGCGGACGCGATTATTCCAAAAAGTGAGGGTGATTTCCGATGTCCGATTCACCTCTGCTGGAAATTTCAGAACTGACGAAATCCTACTCCGGCGTCACCGTCCTGGACCATGTCTCCTTTTCCACATATTCCGGGCTGGTCCTGGGCCTGATCGGGGAAAACGGCGCCGGCAAATCCACGCTCATCAAATGCATCGGCGGCGTCATCTCGCCCGACAGCGGCAGCATCCGGTTCGATGGCCGGGATTACCAGCCGTCAATCACCAATGCGCTGAAGAACGGCATCATCACCATCCCGCAGGAATTCAACCTGGCCGGGACCTTGTCCGTCCGGGAAAACATCTTCCTTGGCCGCGAACTGAAAAAGCGCGGTTTTCTCGACCATGCGGCCATGCGCCGCACCGCGGCGGAACTGATGGAAAAACTGCACTGTCCGCTCCCGCCGGACCAGCCGGTCTCCGAGCTGAGCATCGCGCAGAAACAGCTGGTCGAGATCGCCCGCGCACTCAACTGCGAATGCCGTCTGCTCATCATGGACGAGCCGACCACTGTGCTCAACCCGCCCGAAGCGGAAAATCTCTTCTGCATCATGCGTTCCATGCGCGACCAGGGCATCGGCCTGATCTATGTGTCCCACAAACTCCGGGAAGTAAAGCAGGTCTGCGACCAGGTCCTGATCCTGCGCGACGGTCAGTTCGTTTCCCGGTCCATGATTTCGAAAATTACCGTCAAGGAGATGGCCAACCGGATGGTCGGCCGTGAACTTTCCACGATTTTCCCGCCGAAGATTTATCCGCCAGCCGATGCGCCCGCGGTGCTTCAGGTCAGTTCGCTTTCGCAGGCCGACGGGTTGCATGACATCTCGTTCTTCCTGCGGAAAGGGGAGATCATGGGCTTTGCCGGACTGGGCGGCGCGGGCCGAACCGAGCTGGCCGAGACCCTTTACGGCATCCGGCGGGAAAGCGCCGGAACGATCCTGATCGACGGCAGTGAGATCGATCCTGCTTCTCCGGTCGATGCCGTCCGCGCCGGGATCGCCTATCTTTCCGAGGACCGCCAGAATGCCGGGACCATCCAGGGATTCGGTCTGACGGAGAATATCACGCTGATCTCGCTCCGTAAATACTGCCGCGGATCCTTCATCCGGAAAGAGGCTGAAATCGGGGCCGCGGCCGGATACCGCGAACGGTTCCGGATCAAGGCTGCTTCGCTCCATGCTCCGATCCGCGAACTGAGCGGCGGCAACCAGCAGAAGGGCGCCATTGCCAAAAGCCTCGACGCTCAGCCCCGTATCTTCATTTTCGACGAACCCACCCGCGGGATCGATATCCAGTCCCGCGGTGAAATTTACCAGTTTATCCATCAGCTGGCGGAGGAGGGCATGGCCTGTCTGGTCATTTCCTCCGACCTGGAAGAAATCATCGGTCTGTGTTCCCGGGTTGCGGTCATGCGCGAAGGCACCATCGCCGGGTTCCTGGAAGATCCGCACATCACCGAAAACGAAATCATGTATCTTGCCGCAGGTGTAAAATGAGTATCGAAAATCAACTTGAAACCCGAATCCCCCGCTGGAAAAACATGCTCGGCAGCGCCCGCCCGTTCATCGCGCTGGCTCTGCTGCTGATCGTCTGCATGGTCTCCAACGAAAATTTCCGCAGCGCCCAGAACCTGCTGAACATCACCCGTCAGGTGGCGTGCACCGGGATCGCCGCGCTCGGCATGACGCTGGTCATCATCGCCGGCGGGATCGACCTTTCGGTCGGGTCGCTGCTGGCGCTTTCCGGCGTTTCCGCCGTCATGGTCATGGGCCGGATCTCCGATCCCGCCGCGGCCGTGGTCGCCGCGATGCTGGTCTCGCTCGGAGTCGGCACGCTCGGCGGCCTGCTCAACGGACTGATCGTGACCGCGGGCAAAGTGCCGCCTTTCATCGCCACGCTCGGAACACTGTCCATTTTCCGGTCGCTCGCGCTTTATATGGCCGACGCCGGCACCATCAGCAGTTCCAATGATTATTTCCGCGCCGCCGGCAGTTCCGCGCCGCTTGGGATCCCGCTCGCCACCTTGTGTTTTCTGGCGCTGGCCGCGGTGTTTGCCGTGATGCTCAACCAGACCGCTTTCGGCCGGCATGTCTGCGCGGTCGGCTCCAATCCCCGTGCGGCGCGCTATGCCGCGATCCCGGTCGACCGCATCCGGTTCGGAACTTATCTGCTGGCCGGACTGGCCGCGGGCATCGCCGCGTTCCTCTTCAGCAGCCGCCTCAATTCCATCAGTTCCACCGATGCCGGGCTTTCCTATGAGCTCGACGCCATCGCCGGCGCGATCATCGGCGGCACCGCCATGAGCGGCGGAAAAGGCTCCATCGCCGGCACTGTCGCCGGCGTTTTCATCCTCGGCATCATCTCCAACGCCCTCGACATGTGGGGGGCTCCGGTCAATCTCCAGGGATTGGTCAAGGGCCTCATCATTATCGTCGCGGTCCTGATCCAGCGTCAAAACAACGATTAATCAATAGAAGGAATCTGCATCATGAAAATCCGTTTCATCTCACTCTCCGCCCTCTGCTGCGCCGCCCTGGTGCTCCTCTCCGGATGCGGCAAAAAGGACGACGGCAAGATCCGCATCGGCGTCTCCATCCCCAGTGCCGACCACGGCTGGACCGGCGGCGTCGTCTACTGGGCCGAACAGACCAAGAAAGACCTCGAACGCAAGGATCCCAAGCTCGAGATCATCCTCTCCACCGCCCGGGATTCCTCCGAACAGGTCAACAAGATCGAAAACCTCATGGTGCAGGGGATCAGGGCACTGGTCGTGCTGCCCCAGGAACCCGCGCCCCTTACCGGCGTCTGCTCGCAGGTCAAGGACCGCGGCATTTATCTGGTCGTGGTCGACCGCGGACTTGAGAAGAATATCCAGGACCTCACCGTGGCCGGCGACAATTCCGAATTCGGCCGCCGCTGCGCCGAAGAAATGGCCGGCCGCCTCAAAGGCAAGGGCAATATCCTCATTATGGAAGGCGTCCCCTGCGAGGTCAATACCCTCCGCGTCAATGCGTTCAAAAACGTCATGAAAAAATACCCCGATATCAGGATCCTCGAATCCCAGACCTCCAACTGGAGCCAGGAAAAAGGCCTGAAACTGATGGAGAATTTCCTGCAGAAATACAAACAGATCGACGCCGTCTGGGCGGGCGACGACGATGTGCTGATCGGTGCCTTGAAAGCTTATGCCGAATCCAAACGCAAGGATGTCAAATTCTTCATCGGCGGCGGCGGAGCCAAGGCGATCGTCAAGCGTGTGCTCGACAAGGATCCGCTGGTCCCGGTCAACGTGACCTATCCCCCGCGCATGATCGCCTACGGCATCGAATTCGCGGTCGCGGCGGCCAAAGGCAAGCCCACCGCCAAATCCAGGCGTGAAGTCATTCCCGCCGAAGTGATCACTCCGGCCAACGCCAAGTACTTCTACCAGCCGAATTCCCCTTACTGAGAACAGGGAACGCGGACTGACACGGACCTGCACGGACGGACACAGACGGACACGGACGGCGCGGAATTCGGCGCGGAGAACCGCGAAACCGGAGCCGTTTCCGGCGGTTTTGCGGGTTTCCCGGAAAAATAACCGGAAAAAATCAGTATTTTTTTCATTTCCGGCTTGCGATTTGCCGTTTTCGGTGATACTATTCCATTGAATAATCGTATAGAAACGGAAAGGAACCGACTGAAATGAAAAAAAATCTGTTCCGATCGGGATTCAACCTGATTGAAGTCACGATGGCGATCGCGATCGTAGGGATCGGCATAGCCGGCGTAATGGCCCTCTTCCCCCCGGCCATCGAGGCGAGCAAAAACGCTGATTTTCATAACTATACCGGAACCATGGTCGAGAATATTGCTGTTTATGTGGGATATAAATTGAAACGCGATTGGTCTTTTAAAAGTAATTACAAGGCCAAGGACGACTCGGGATCAACAAAACCGGATGATACCAAGAAAACACCGGATGACTGGGATGTGATCGATGGGTTTCCGGGAGTTTACAAAAGTTCGGAGGGGAAAGAGGATCTGCTGGGGATCAAGTCCGAGGACGGTTCCATTGCCGCCCATGTCCGGATTTGGAAAGAACCCAACAGTAATTTGAGCAAAGGATATTTTAACGGTGCCGGTGGGGCTGCAGCTGAGGAAATAACTCCTGGAGATAATTATCGGATAAGACTGGTATTTGAACTCAGCTGGCCGATTGCCAAAGCTTATGCCGACCGGGAAAAACAGGAATTTATTTATGAATTCAATAAACCGGAATGAAACAGGATGGATCCGTTATGAAAAAAATCAAAAATAAAAATCTGTTCACGCTTCTGGAAGTCCTGGTTTCAATGGGGGTGTTTTCCCTGCTGATGCTGGCATTGATGCAGTTTTTTTCCGCCGCCCAGGGTGTCTGGGAAAAAAGCGGCAGCAAATCCGAACTCTTCGATTCCGCCCGAGTTGCGGCTCAATTGCTGACAGAGGACCTGACTACCGCTTTTTATGGTGATGAAGAACATGATATGTCCAAATATAAATTTTACCAGAACGATTCTACCCGTCTGACTTTTGCAGCCCAGCGAAGCGGGGGACTTACGGAGGTCGATTATAATTGGAATCAAACTGCTTTAACCTTGGAAATCCGGGAATGGCCTGAAACGGATGCCGGCGCTCCCGTTGGGGTATCCGGCTGGGTAACCTTTCCTTCCGTTGCGTGGATTTCAAAAATCCAGACTGAAAAAACAGCCACTCCGATTGCCGAAAATGTATTGTATGTAAATTTTGAAGACAAGAGAGCTCCGGGAGATGACAACCGCCCGCCGAGGATAGTCATTGCGACTTTTGCCATATTGAGTTCCGCCGGATATGAAAAACTGGATACTATCATTCGGCCAGGCGTTGCAGGGAGCACTGATGATGTAAAGGATAATAATGTCAAAGCCCAGATCAAAACGTATTTTGATGCGATGACACCACAAGAAACAGCTACTGTTAAAAAAGATAAGTTCAAAGATGATGCCGTTCCTGAGTCAGGCAGCGACAAACCGGCAAAAGAAATCATCTTCGACAATGTCCAGTTTTTCAAATTGCTCATCCCGATTGAACGATAATATGGGAGGAAATACAGATGAAAAAAATTCTCAGCTCCGTTTCGAAAAAAAATAAAAAGCAGCGCGGCGTGGCAGTTATTTTCACCCTGGGCATACTTGGACTTCTGACCGTCATGGCCTTGGGTTTTGCCTCTACGGCATTGCTGAACAATTCACTTTCCAAAAATGTGATGAACAATGCCTACGCCCGCGGCCTGGCCAAAAACCTCGCATTGACGCAGGCCATGTATATCATCAGTCAGAAGGAAATCGATTCGAACGGCGGATTGGTGGATTATCGGAATATTTATACCTGGGGAACCGATACCAATAAAGACTTCCTTTGGAAATTGGATTACACCGAAGCCGGAGTTCCCGGTGTTCAAATCTATAAATACGAACCGGATCAAAATACCTCAGACAAACCGAGATACAACCCGGCCAACAATGTCCGCTGGCAGTATGTCAAGGATTCTACTTCCCCTACTAATAAAATCGTCGGCCGTTATGCTTATGTTGTGATTCCAAACAAAGGCAGTGTAGATCCCAGTGTCAATATCGGGAGAGATGACGAGATCAACAATACCACAATAAAAAATTGCGAAAGTCGAATTCCCCTTGGGATCACTGTTAATAATCTTTCGGATGCATATAACAACACTCCGAATAACTTTCGCTGGATGACCTATCTGGAGATGATCAAAAAGTCAGCCATTAGTGATGCGTCTTATTCCGATTGGTTTCAATATAATGGTATCAGACCGTCGCTGGCGATGAAAAGTCCGGAAGGTTTTTGGAAAGATGATATACTCTATTCCCGATTCAATATGAATCGTTCCGACTGGGCTACCATGACTGTGGATAAACTCTGCGGGATAAAAAGCAAAAGTACTTCCGGATCTGGGACAACTTATGAATATGAGACATTGAAAGAATTTCCTGAGGAACAGACATTTATCCCGTGGCTGCAGGACATGCATAAAAAATCAGATCCTTTAAAACTGCAGGCGCATCAGATCGCCGCCAATATCATTCAATACAACCTGAGTGCGGATCAGCCCACCGTCAGCGACTCTGCAGACTGGCTTACGGATACACCAAGTTATGCGGGAATTGGCCGCCATCCGATGCTTAATGAGATCGGCTTTCTCATCCGGGTCAGGACGGAGGTAGAATATACAACTCCTACAACCACGGACGAAACGATAACATGTCGTTATACTCCGATATTTTACATTACAATCGATTCGGCTGCAGAGCTTATTTATCCTTTTGGGCAGGCAAGGAATTTGAAGGATTCGGAAATTAATTTCTCCGGGATTAAAGATGGCTCACTTGATAATTTATTATTGAAATTCCGACTGCGAAAATTCCTTGTAGATAGTTCAACCGAGTTGACGAATCAAGTAACTAATCTAGGTGATAGTCTGATCGTTGATGGCGTTCTAAGCGATCAAATGCTTCATGGAGACCATGATATTATAGCAATCCAAACAACGGGAGAGGTAAATAAACTTACCCCGGAAAGCAGCACGGTCATTCATGTCATGAACAACACGAATGAAAGATTTGCCTGGATGGGCAGTAACGAAAAGTTGCAAATATTTAATGATGGCAGCGGAGGTTATAAGTGGTCGAATTCCGATTTGTCGTTGCAGTGCACCAGTGATCCGGATACCAATGGCTGGAGTGATTCTCCAGCCTATACGAAAGCCGGCAAATTCTGGAAAGAAGGTCAGACGGGGAAACAGCAAACGCTGAAAATTCCAATCCGGTCCTTTTCGATGACTACAAACAAAAGTGTTGGCAGTGCGGATAGTATAGCCAAAGCAATCGCCAGACGGATGACGATTGAATTCAAAACTCAGGGTTTCAAAATTACACCAGGGAAAGTTGTCCTGAAATATGACGGGATACAACGGGATTTGGCTCAGCTGGATGATGTTGATTTACCAGACAGCATGACAGATATGTCCGGAATGGAACCAGATAATCCGAATACTGGAGAACGAGTCTGGTTCATCGCCTATGAAACGGCTGATCCTTTTGTCAATCTTGCGACAACGGATTGGGAACACAAGGAGAGTGGAGTTAAGAAATGGAACGAAACGACGTCCCTTAAAAACGATTATCCAGGAACCTGTGTCAAGGAGTCCGGAACAGAACAGCACGTTAATGATCCTGTCAAAAAAATATTGGCTCCCAGCAGTAGTGATTCTGCTGTCAAAACTCTTCTGACAAGTTATGGCTATGGTGAGGATGGAGATCCCGCCTATGTGGATGGTGTAACTCGGCTTCCAACAAGTTTTATCAGACATGGACAGATGCTGTCATTTTGGGAACTTGGCTGTATCTCCCGAGGGAAGAAGTTTGAAAATCTGAATCTGGAAACCAAAGCTGGGGAGCCAAGATCCGGATATGTACCTGATTTTTCAAGGAGTTTTGGCGATGCCAGTTTATTTGACCAATTGAAATTCACAGATGCAAATTATTCTGAGGGAAAAATAAATATCAACACGGATGTGCATAAAGTGCTGGAGCAGTTGTTTGGGTATTCAGGCATTGCAGGGAAAAAAATGACTTTCAGGAAAGACATTTGCACATCGTCTGGAGATGACCTGCTTGATGCTGGAGAAGATGACACGGCTTCCGTTAAAATTCAATCTCAGACTCTTGAACAGTTTAAAAACAGGACGCCGCATGATGGCGATTGTCTTGCCTGTAAATTGGCGGCAATTACCAAGTCATATCCATTTCAGAACCGTGCAGATCTACTTTTGGCAGCAAAAGACAATCTGCCAGGTGTTTTGGATGCAAACAAAAATCCTATTGCTTCTGCGACAAAGCCGACTGATTCCGCTTGGGCTGAATTAAGGAGCTTGCTCCTGCAGGGGGCCACCTACCTGGAAAAAATACAGCTGGTTTCCAAACTGATGCCGATTATGCGGGCGGAGCCCGTTGATACCCTTTATGTTGTGATTTTGGCGCAGAGCATTCGCGATATCGGCGGCAATATTCCTGTTTTGGTAGATTGGGATGGAACTGGAATTGATGCCGCTATCAGCAATACGGCAAAAGCCATGTTCAAAGCTGGTTACAGGCGAACCATCGATGGTGCAAAAATATTTTCGACGGAACCGACTTTGTCAAAAACCTATACGAGCAATACGATTGGCACCTATGATTTAGGACGTGATAAAATCACTGGTGAAACTCGGCTGGTGGCAACCCTGGTTCGGGATCCGGTCAAACGGAAATGGAAACTGGTGAGGCTGCAATATGTTGAATAAGATTATTGTATTTTGCCTCGTTGGCAGTCTGTGTTTCAGTTTGACAGCACAGAGTTATCGTGCCAGTCGGCGGAATAGAAACCGGAGAGGCACACAGACTACTTCTGTCGAGCAGAAAAAAACGAAGGAAACGAACAAGAAAAAAACAGATTCTTCAGCTGCCACGAATCCCAGCCAAAGTTCCTCCAATAAACCATCGGCAAAATTCGATCCGAAAAAGCCGATCCTGACTCAAAAACAGATTGACAGCGGAATGAATGAAATCCGTCAGAGACTGCTGGAATGCAAGATCCGTGAGAAAATGGCTGATCGTAAAGATGACGATGGAGAAGATTCTCCGGAAGACGAAGAAAAAAAGGAAGATGCGAAAAAATCGAAAAAAGACACCTTTATTTCCCGATTGGATTTTTCCATCATGTTGTCGCGCTACAAAACATTGATAGACAATTTTGAATTGACCGAGGTATCTCGCATCCGTCCGGAATGGTATCAGCAGTTTCAGACGGAACTGGGTAAATTTGGTCCGATCATCAATGAAATGACGATTGCCATGCGGGCCGAATCCAGCGGTCGCTATGCCGCTGCTGTGCAGAAATTCAAAGCGCATCAGAAAGCCTGCCTGAAATTTCTGAAGGAAAAACGGCCGAAAATCACCAGTGAGGAATATCAGGCTCTGTTGTTGAAAAACACCAGAATCCGTCAGCAGAATTACCAGAAAATGCTGCAGGAAAAGCGCCAAGCTGCCATGAAACGGCGGCAGGAAGAGCTGAAACAGCTGCAGCAGAAAAACCAGCAGAAAAACCAGGGCCAGAAGAAAGACCAGAAGACGGCCAATAAGAAGTAAGAAGTATGAAGACAGCGCTTTGCGCTGAAAGTATGAAGCAGGAAATAGGATATTACCCTTATAGGTCTTATAGGTCTTATAGGTCTTATAAGACTGATATGATTTCACTGGCCTCATGGGCCTCATTCGCCTCATCGGCCCATTCGCCTCATCAGAATAAAAACTTCACATAAGGAGCAGCCCATCATGAAAAAAATTGCGTTTGCCGGATTGCGGCATGGACACATCATCGGACTTTATAATGCAGCGGTCGATTCGCCGGAACTCGAGATCAGCGCGATCTGCGAAGAGGATGCCGACGCCCGGCAGGCGTTCGTGAACGCCCATCCGGATTCGAAGGCGCCCGTCTATACCTCGCTGGCGCAGATGCTTGCCGAAGTGCCGTGCGATATCATCGCGATCGGCGATTATTACGGGAAACGGGGATCGGTCGCGATCGCCGCGCTGAAAGCCGGGAAACATGTGATCGCCGACAAGCCGTTGTGCACTTCGCTGGAGGAACTGGACGAGATCGAAAAACTCTCCCGCGAAAAACACCTGGCGGTGGGTCTGATGCTCGATCTGCGCACCTATGACCATTTTGTCAAAGCGCGCGAAATGGTGCTGAGCGGAGCGCTGGGCAAGATCACGCAGATCCAGTTCGGTGGACAGCATCCTCTGCTGGTCGGAAGCCGGCCGCACTGGTATTTCGAACCGGGCAAGCACGGCGGCACCATCAACGACATCGCCATCCACGCGATCGATTATATCCCGTGGCTGACGGGTCAGGAGATCAAATCGTATGCGGCGGCGCGGACCTGGAAGGCGTTCGATTCGGGCTGCGACTGTTTCGACGACGCGGCTCAGTTCATGCTGGTGCTGGAGAACGGATGCGGGGTGCTGGGCGATGTATCATATGCGGAACCGGATTCGCACGGCTACAAGATGCCGCAGTACTGGCGTTTCACGGTCTGGGGCACGAAGGGAGTGATCGAATTCAACTGCATCGAAAAACAGATCAGGGCATGGATCCAGGGTGAGACCGAACCGCGGCTGATCGAACCGGAAGCGTATACGGGGCCGCGTTATCTGGACTGGTTCCTGCGTGATGCCGCGGGACAGGAATCGGAGCTGAACACGGCCCTGGTGCTGAAACGGACGCGTCAGGCGCTGGAACTGCAGAAGCTGGCCGACGGATTCGCGGGCTGACAGTCCTGAACGACGGGTCAAAAAAATCTCAGCCTGCTGATTTCCGGCAGGCTGAGATTTTCAGTTTGAACGGTTGAACGGGATTATTTTTTCGATGAGTTGAAAATCTGCTGGAATCCGGCGACTGGGAGCTGTTTGCCTTCCCACATGTTCAGGAACTGTGCGGTGAGGGCGAACACGGTGTATCCGATGATGAGGAAAGCAAGGATGGCGGAAATGGAGAAGATGATATTGGGTTCCGCGCTTTTTCCTTTCTTGTTCTTGCCGAGAGCGGTTTCAGCGGGCGTTTTATTGTCATCGCCGGAATCGGTCTGCTGCTGGATGGTCTGATCGCCGGCTTCGACGCCGGATTTGATATTCTGGTTGGCGATATCGCCCTGCTCCTTGAGCCTTGCCTCGTTGGAAGCAGGCATTTTGGGCTTGAGCTGAAGGGTTTTCCTTGGGATCTTGGTAGTGACCGTGACATCCTTGGCCGGATTGGCATTTTCGGGCGCGGGCTGGGCCTCGGGCTCGGCCGGAGGCGGCATGGGAGAAACCGTTGAATCAGCCTTCGGAGAAAGCTTGATGGTCGGGGAAACGGGCGACAAGGGTTCCTGCTGCTGAGTCGGGGCATTGGACGGCCGGAGTTTGATGGCGGGTTTGGCGCCCTGCATTCCGGACTGCTGCTTGGCCTGGTCGATCGCCTGTTTTTCCATACCCTGAGTTGTGGTGGCGGCGGCATCCCCCGGGGTCAAAGCCACAGTTGCGGTTTTGGGGTCGGCCGGCGCCGGCTCGGAAGCAGGAGCAGCGGGTTTGATCTTAGGCACGCCGACAGTGGCGGTAGCCGGAGCGGCCGCCGCGGGCGGAGCAGGCTTCGGAGCGGGTGTGATCTTGGGAACGCCGACGGTAGCGGTAGCCGGAGCCGCGGGAGCGGGAGCAGGCTTGGGAGCGGGTGTGATCTTGGGAACACCGACGGTAGCAGTAGCCGGAGCCGCGGGAGCGGGAGCAGGCTTCGGAGCGGGCGTGATCTTGGGAACGCCGACAGTAGCGGTAGCCGGAGCCGCGGGAGCGGGAGCAGGCTTGGGAGCCGCGGGCGTGATCTTGGGTACACTGACAGTAGCGGTAGTCGGAGCCGGAGCGGGAGCAGGCTTGGGCACCGCGGGAGCCGCAGGTTTTGCCGTCATTTTAGCCTGAAGTCTGGGAATGGACACCGTCTTGGTCGGAGCATCGTTGAGATCGGCCGCGGGAATGGGTTTTTCGGGATCCGGCTTGGTGATCTTACCGATCGGGGCGGTATTGGTTGACATGAATTTGGGCGGTTCCTCGGTTTTGGGAGCCGCGGGCTTATGGTTCATGAGGATGGACGGAGGAGCCACCGTCCTGGGAGCGGAAGCGGGAGCCGCAACGGAATCGGCAGAAGACGCGCCGGTGCCGGAGGGAACCAGCGGTTTGAGCTTGATGGTCTTTCTGGCGGCGGAAGAAGCGGAAGCGGCATTGGGCGAAACGGGAACCCTTTTCAGGGCCGCGGTTTCGGTATTGCGCATTTTTACCGGATCATTCACTCCGCCCGGGGCGTTGTTGTCAGTCTCAGCCATGATAAAAATCCTTTTCCGAAAAACAAAAAACTATTCCATTACAATGGTAAATATAGCATACAAACCGGAGAGGGCAAATCGAAAAAGCAAAAAAAAGAATCTTTTCTTGAAAAAAGCGGGTGTTTTGCAAAAAAAATGGAAAAAAATCTTGATATTTTGCGGTGTTGCGGGTAAATTGCCATATCTTTTATCAGGAGACCGGACAGATAAATGCGGAAACATGAGATATTGGACCAGATCCAGACGCCTGCGGACGTCAGAAATCTGAAAGGAGAACAGCTGCCGCAGCTGTGCCGGGAATTGCGGGAAGAGATCGTGGATGCGGTCTCGCATAACGGCGGACACCTGGCGCCGAACCTGGGTGTGGTGGAACTGACGGTGGCGCTGCACAGGGTGTTCGATCTGCCGAAAGACAAGATTCTGTGGGATGTGGGACATCAGACCTATGCGCATAAACTGCTGACGGGGCGTCGGGACCGGTTCGGCACGATCCGGCGGTATCATGGACTTTCCGGCTTTCCTTCGCCGGAGGAATCGGAATACGACCCGTTCGTGAGCGGGCATGCGGGTACCTCGATCTCGGCGGCGCTCGGATTCGAGGCGGCCAACGAGAATCTGGGTAAGGACGGCCGGGTGGTGGCGGTCATTGGCGACGGATCGCTGATCTGCGGTCTTTCCATGGAAGCGCTGAACAATGTCCGCTCCACCTGCAGGAACCTGATCATCGTGATCAACGACAACAAAATGTCGATCTCGCGCTCGGTGGGAGCGATCCCGAATTACCTGAACCGGATCATCACGGGCTACAGCTACAACCGTTTCAAGGCGTTTGCGAAAATGGCGCTGCGGAAACTGCCGGCCAGCAGCGAGATCATCGGGGGGATCCAGAAGATCGAAGGAGCGACCAAAAGCCTGTTCGTGCCCGGCATCTTTTTCGAGGAACTTGGACTGCGTTACATCGGACCGGTGAATGGGCACAAGCTGCCGGAACTGATCGAAACGTTCCGTCGGATCCGGGAATTCAACCGTCCGGTGATCGTGCATGTGATCACGCAGAAAGGGGCGGGGTATGAATATGCGGTCCGGCAGCCGGAGAAATTCCACGGCGTATCGGGTTTCGATCCGGATACGGGCGAAATGCCGAAAAAACGCGCCGGAACGACTTTTTCAAGTGAATTCGGCCGGGCACTGTGCCACTTGGCGGAAGAACATCCGGAGGTGGTCGGCATAACGGCGGCGATGCGTTCCGGAACAGGGATGAAGGATTTTTCCGAACGTTTTCCGGAGCGTTTTTATGATGTGGGGATCGCGGAGGGGCATGCGCTCACATTCGCCGCGGGACTGGCCGCGAACGGACTGCATCCGGTGGTGTCGGTCTATGCGACTTTTCTGCAGCGGGCGCTTGATTCGCTTTATCATGACATCTGTCTCCAGAAACTGCCGGTGGTGGTCTGCGCGGACCGTTCGGGCGTGGTGGAGGACGGTCCGACGCATCACGGACTATATGACGAGAGTTTTGCGCTGGCGATGCCGGATCTGTGCATCATGGCGCCGAAAAACGAGCAGGAACTGGCGTCGATGCTGGAGCTGGGCTATCAGCTGAAATCGCCGGTGATGATCCGCTATCCGCGCGGGGGTTCGGGCCTGGGCAAACTGTCCTGCTCCCCGCTGGAAAAAGGCCGGGCGGAAGTGGTTCGGGACGGCCGCGACCTGTCGATCTGGGCGGTGGGACGCGAGGTGAAGACCGCGCTGGAGACCGCCGATATCCTGAAAGAAAAAGCTGGAATTTCCTGCCGGGTGGTGAATGTGCGTTTCCTGAAACCATTGGATACGGAACTGCTGAGGGAGGATGCGCTGAAGATGCCCCTGGTCACTTTCGAAAACACGTTGCTGGGCACGGGGCTGGATGTGCTGGCCGACCGGCTGCTGATCGGTGAAAAACACTGCGGTATCCTGCATTTCGCCTGGCCGCAGGAGGAAAAGATCCCGCACGGGACCGAGGCAGAACTGCGGGCACAGTTCGGATTGACCGCGGAAGCGGCGGCGCAGACCGTCCGGAGCCGTTTTTTTGAGAAATCTGCAGAACAGGAGCGAAAATGAACCCTGATGAGAATAATCTTACCCCGATGATGAAGCAGTATCTGCAAGTCAAATCGGAAGCGCCGAAAGATTCGATCCTGCTCTTCCGGCTGGGGGACTTTTATGAAATGTTTTACGACGACGCGCGGCGTGCCAGCCAGATCCTGGAGATCGTGCTGACCAAACGCGCGGGTTATCCGATGTGCGGGATCCCGTATCATGCGGTGGACAATTATCTGCCGAAACTGCTGGACGCGGGCGTCAAGGTGGCGATCGCGGAGCAACTGGAGGACCCGGCGCTGGCGAAGGGGATCGTGAAGCGGAACATCACACGGGTCATCACCCCGGGGACGGTCATGGATTCCTCGGTGCTGAATCCGCGGAAGAACAATTTCCTCTGTGCGCTGTCGGCGGGCAAGGACCGTTACGGTTTCGCGTGGCTGGACATCAGCACCGGCGAATTCAAGGCCTGTGAATCCGGTGAGATCGCCGAACTGGAATCGATGCTGTACAGCCTGCAGACCCGCGAATGTCTGCTGAGCGCGACGCAGTATGAAGCGTGGGAAAAATCGTCTTCATTTCCCTTCACGAGGGGGAATGTGCTGTGGACCGCACTGGACGACTGGATTTTTTCGACCGAAAACACCGAAGAACTGCTGAAACGTCAGTTCAATGTGGCGACGCTGGACGGATTCGGACTGCGGAACTGTCCGCTGGCGGTGCGTGCCGCGGGGGCGATCCTGCATTATGCGGAGGAGAATCTGCGGCACAATACCGGTCATATCCGCTCCATTGCGCTGCACAGTCCGGAGCAGTATCTTTCGCTGGATCCGATCTGCCAGCGCAATCTGGAACTGGTGGAGCCGATGTTCGGATCGGGACGCGAAAACACGCTGCTGCAGGTGCTGGACCGCACGGGCACGCCGATGGGCGGCCGGCTGATGCGCGACTGGCTGCTGAAACCGCTGCGGAATGTGGACAAGATCATCGAACGGCAGGATGTGGTGGCGCTGTTCAAGGACGATCCGCTGACGCTGGCGGAACTGCGTGAAACGCTGGGATCGGTGCGCGACCTGGAACGGATCGTGGCACGTCTCAATGTGGGGACGGCCAATCCCCGCGACCTGCTGACGCTGGCGCACAGCCTGGAAATGATCCCGGGGATCCGTCTGCTGCTGCAGACCTCCGACCTGCCGCTGATGCAGAACCTGTGCAGCCGGATCTGCGACATGCCCGAACTGACGGAAAAACTGCTGAAGGCGATCGCCGACGAACCGCCGGCGGCCGTGGCGGACGGGGGCGTGATCCGCGAGGGGTTCAGCGCGGAACTGGATGCGTTCCGGTCGGCGGCGAAGGACGGCCGGACCTGGGTCGCCCAGCTGCAGGCCAAGGAGCAGGAACGGACCGGCATCAAGACGCTGAAAGTGAATTACAACCGGGTGTTCGGATATTTCATCGAAGTGACCAAGAGCCATCTGGCCAATGTGCCGGAAGATTACGTGCGGAAACAGACGCTGGTCAATGCGGAACGGTTCATCACGCCGGAACTCAAGGAAATGGAAAGCAAGATCCTCGGAGCGGAGGACAAGGCGCTGGCACTGGAAGCGCAGCTCTTCGCCGAACTGCGCGAATACGCGGGCACGTTCACTTCGCAGATCCAGAAGACGGCCGGCGCGCTGGCGGAGATCGATGTGCTGGGCTCGCTGGCCGACTGCGCCGCGCGCTATACCTACGTCCGTCCGCGCGTCAACGATTCGGATGTGCTGGACATCCAGGCAGGGCGGCATCCCGTGCTCGACTGCACCATGCAGAACGAACGGTTCGTGCCCAACGACACATTGCTGGACGGCGACGAGAACCGCATGATGATCATCACCGGTCCCAACATGGCGGGCAAATCCACGTATATCCGGCAGACCGCTTTGCTGGTCATCATGGCGCAGATGGGGTCGTTCATTCCGGCCTCGTCTGCGGTGATCGGGGTGGCGGATAAGATCTTCACCCGGGTGGGCGCCGCCGACGACCTGGCGCGTGGACAGAGCACGTTCATGGTGGAGATGGTGGAGACCGCCAATATCCTGAACAACGCCACCTCGCGCAGCCTGGTCATTCTGGATGAGATCGGACGGGGCACGAGCACGTTCGACGGTCTTTCCATCGCCTGGGCAGTGGCTGAATATCTGCTGGACCATCCCTCCTGCCGCGCCCGGACGCAGTTCGCCACCCATTACCACGAACTGACCGAACTGGCGTTGACCCGTCGGGGCGTGCGCAATTACAACGTGGCGGTTCGCGAATACGGCGAACAGATCATTTTCCTGCGCCAGATCATTCCGGGCGCGGCCGACAAGAGCTACGGGATCCATGTGGCGAAGCTGGCGGGCCTGCCGGCCGAAGTGATCGGACGGGCCCGGGATATCCTGGAGAATCTGGAAAACAATTCGATCGCCGAAGCCGGACAGCCGGCACTGGTCTCATCGGGCAAGAGCTGCATAATCCATGAACCGAACAGATCCTATCGGAAAAAAGGGAAGGGCGGCGATTCCGACGGACTGCTCCAGCCCAGCTTGTTCGATTTATAACTCAGGGGAGTATAAAAATGATAAAGCATGATTATCCATTCGATCCGACCAACGGTCATACGCTGGAACAGCTGCTGGCTGTCCGCGGGCCGGAAGAACCGTCCGGATTCAAAGAATTCTGGGAAGAAACCTACAAGCTGGTCCGGGCCATGACGCCGACTTATTTCATCGAGCGTGAACTCTGGTCGCCCAATGCCGACGAACGGATCTACCGGATCCGGGTGAAGAACTGGGACAACACGGAATTCGTGATGACCATTGCACGGCCGGAAAAATCGCTGGGCGGACTGGTGATCGGGCAGGGCTACGGCAATCCGGCCGGACCGATGACCAGCGAATACGGACTGACCACGGCTTTCGCCTGTGTGCGCGGACTTGGCCTTTCCCAGTGCAAGGATATTCCGTGGCACTGCAGCAAACATGTGATGTACGGCATCCAGTCCAAAGAAACTTATATTCTGCGCGGCGTGATCACCGATCAGTGGATGACCGCGAGCGTCCTGCTGGACATGTTCCCCGATACTGCGGACAACCTGAATTACCGTGGCGCGAGCATGGGCGGCGGCATGGGCGCACTGCTGCTGCCGTGGGATGCCCGGTTCAAAGCGGCCTGGCTCGATGTGCCGTCTTTCGGCGCGGCGATCCGGTTCAATTATCAGTCCGTCGGCAGCAGCGACGCCTTCCGGAAATATCTGCCGGAACATCCCGAGGCACGCTCGGTACTTGCCTGGTTCGACGCCTCCGCGGCCGCGAAATACATCCGGATCCCGGTCTGCATCACTCCGGCGAAATTCGATCCCTGCGTGCCGCCGGTCGGACAGTTTTCCGTGGCCAATGCGATCCAGGAACAGTATAAGACGCAATTCATCCGGGATACGGGGCATTTCGCGGCGACCGAGTCGGATCAGAAGATGCTCGAAAGGGTGACTGCCTGGTGTCAGGTGGTCTTTACCGCGAAAGACAAAGCCGCGGCGGCCAGACAGAAGCAAGCGTAAATCCAAAACAATAACAAATAATGGAGGCAAGCATGAAAAGATCAATCAGTTCAATCATCCTGGCGCTGCTGGCGGCAGGAGCTTTCGGGGCAGTCAAATTGGATTCCGTGTTCTCGTCCAACATGGTGCTGCAGCAGGAAAAACCGATCGCCTTTTTCGGAACCGCCGATCCGGGCTCCGAGATCCAGGTCGGATTCAACGGCAAGACCGTCAAAGCGAAAGCCGATGACAAAGGCGGCTGGAAGACGGTTTTTCCCGCGATGAAAGCCGGCAAAACCGCTTACACCGTCACGGTCACCGATGGCAAGGACAAGCTCGAACTGAAAGACATCCTGATCGGCGAAGTGTGGTTCTGCTCGGGCCAGTCCAATATGCAGATGCCGGTCGGAAAAGTTTTCCGGCGCGGCTGGAGTGCGCAGAATTGCGAACAGGAAGTCGCCGCTGCCAATTATCCGGAGATCCGTTATGCGTTCCAGAGACTGGTCCCGTCCCATAACGCGGAACTTCCGGCGCAGTATTCTCCGAAACTGCCGAACGGCTGGGTCAAATGCTCGCCGGCAACTGTTCCGGAATTCAGCGCCACGGCTTATTTCTTCGGCCGCAAACTGTATCAGGATTTGCAGATTCCGATCGGCCTCATCAACGCCTCCTGGGGCGGGACCCGGATCGAACCCTGGATCTCCCCCGCCGGATATGAAGCCTTCGGACCCGAAAGCGATCTGACGCTGCTGAAAAAATTCCGGTTGAGCGAAGAAGAGAAAAAGGCCTTCGAAACGAAAGAGACCGGGCGTTTTGCCAAAGAAATGGCTGAATGGCATCAGCTGTTCGAAAAGGCCGGAGCCGAAGCCCGTGCCAAGGCGCAGGACTGGTCCGCGGTCGATTTCGATGCTTCGAAATGGAAAGCCGCCAAAGCGCTGCCGAGCGGAAAATATCTGGTCCGCTGGTATCGGATGGAGTTCGAGCTTCCCAAGAACCTGCAGGGTAAAAATACCGTTTTCGCCATGGGTAAAGCCGGCGAAAAGGCGGATATCTGGCTGAACGGGAAACCGATCGCCTCCTGGAATGCCGATGATCCTGAAAGCCGGAAGAAAGCCATCGTCAAACTCACGCCGGAACAGTTCAATCAGACGGGTAAAAATGTTCTCGCTGTCCGTTGCGAATATTTTTACGGCGGAAACAGCCGCGCACTGATGAATCAGGTCCTTATCTACAGTCGGCTGACGGCGGGAAAAGATGTCATGCTGCTCCGGGATAAATGGAAAATGAATGACGAATTCGCCTGCACGGCAAAGGGAACCGGCGGGAAAAAATGCCCGGGATTCATTTCCGTCCCATACAAGTCCCATCAGTTCCAGTCCAGCCTGTACAACGGCATGGTGGCCGCCTGGACGAAACTGCCGGTCCGCGGCGTCATCTGGTATCAAGGCTGCTCCAACAACGGAAGGATCCACTATTATCCGCTGCACAAGACGCTGATCGCGGATTGGCGGGCCCGCTGGAACCAGCCCGATATGCCGTTCCTGATCGTGCAGCTGGCTGGATACGAACCGGCGCGCGCCAAAAACTGGCAGACCGCCGACCCGAACCAGGTGTCCGGCTATCCGCTGACCCGCGACATTCAGCTCCAGATGCTGCAGATCCCCAATGTGGGTCTGGCCTGCCTCATCGATATCGGCGAAGCCGCCAATATCCATCCCGCGAACAAGCAGGATGTGGGCAAACGGCTTGCGCTGGAAGCGGAACGCATCGCTTACGGCAAAAACATCGTCAGCCGCGGACCGCTGTTCGAAAGCGCCAAGCCGGAAGGCAATTCGATCCGCGTCACCTTCAAATATGCGGACAACGGACTCAAGACTTCCGACGGCAAAGCGCCGAACGCTTTTGCGGTTGCCGGAGCCGACGGCAAATTCGTCTGGGCGGATGCCAGAATCGACGGCAAGACGGTCGTGGTCAGTTCGGCCCAAGTCAAGGAACCGAAATTCGTGCGCTATGCGTATATGGGCTATCGCGGCGACTGCAATCTGCAGAATGCCGAAGGTCTGCCCGCCTATCCGTTCCGGTCCGATGCCGTTGACTATTCCAATGTGAAATAAGTCACAAGCGGGATTTTTACCATGAGTGAAGAAAGAATTGTCAACGTCGGCATCATCGGTCTGGGTGCGCGCGCGGAAACGCTGCTGGCTTCCATTTTCCTGATGCCGGGCATCCGGGTAACCGCGATCTGCGACACCAAGCCGGAGCGGATCGCCCGCATCGAATCCATTTTCGACCAGCACAAAACCGCCCGGCCCAAGGCCTATCCGCATTATCTTTCCCTGCTGGAAGATCCGGAAGTCGAAGCGGTGTTCGTGCCGACTTCCTGGAACAGCCATCTGACCATTGCCTGCGAATGCATGAAACGCGGCAAATACGTCGGGATCGAGGTCGGCGGCGCTTCGTCCATCGAGGAGCTCTGGCAGCTGGTCCATGCTTCCGAGACCACCGGGGTTTCCTGCATGATGCTGGAAAACTGCTGCTACGGCCGCAAGGAACTGATGGTCCTCAATATGGTGCGGAAGGGACTGTTCGGCGAACTGCTCTATTGCGAATGTGGTTACGAACATGACCTGAGCGAAATGTCCTGGGCAGTGGAAAAACGGTTCGAACGCTCCATCCACAACATGCACCGTAACGGGGACCTGTATCCGACCCACGGCATCGGCCCGATCGCCAAGATCCTGCGCATCAACCGCGGCAACCGCTTCATGACGATCTCTTCCCATGCCACCAAGTCGCGGGGATTCGTCACCGCGCTGGAAGACCATACCGGCAAACGGACCGACAAGGTGTTCCATGAAGGCGATATCGTAACCAGTGTGATCCATTGCGCCAACGGGGAAAACATCACCGTCACGCACGGCGTTTCCCTGCCGCGGCCTTATTCCCGCGACCAGCGGGTCCAGGGCACCAAAGGCATCTGGCTGGAAAATGCCAAAGGGATCTATGTCGACGGCATCAGTCCGAAATATGAGAAACTGGATGTCGCCGGCAATCCCTACACCACCCATGAATGGTCTCCAGTGGAATCGTTCTATGAAAAATACGATCATCCGATCTGGCAGGATTTCCGGAACAATGTCATCGGTGAGCACGGCGGCATGGATGCGCTGGCCATGAGCGCGTTCCTCGATGCGGTCCGCCGGAAGGCGCCCACTCCGATCGACGTTTACGACGTCGCCGCCTGGATGAGCATCACCTGCCTTTCCGAACAGTCGATCGCGATGGGCGGCATGCCGGTCCCGTTCCCCGATTTCACCAACGGAAAATGGATCGACCGTGAACCGGAGATCCCCTCCAAATGGTCGCTGAACGAGATCTATTGATCCCCGCTCCGGCGGAGTTTTCAATGATATAATGAAAAACCCCATTCCCAAGTATCCGGGAATGGGGTTTCGAATTATTATGCGCTGTCAGACAGCGGCCGGATTTATTTGCCGACTTCCCAGCGGACGAAGCGTTTGACAGTCAGCTTCGGGGCGATCTTGCCCAGCGTGGTTTTGTCATCCAGGATCCAGGGCTGTTCGACCAGGCAGACTTCCTTATACCATTTGTTGATCTTGCCCATGACGATCTTTTCTTTCATTTCGGCGGGCTTCTTGGCCGTCGCGGGATCGTTGTCGAGCAGGGCCATGTCGATTTCCTTTTCCTTGGCGATCGCTTCGGCGGGAACGGTGGCGGAGCAGATGTACGGCGGATTGAAAGCCGTCACATGCATGCAGATGCTTTCCAGCGTCACGTCTGCGGGCAGTTCGCCTTCGACTTCGACCACCACGCCGATCTTGCCGCCGAGGTGGATGTAGGAACCGAGCTGACCGGCGGCTTCGATGCGGACCGCGCGGCGCAGCTGCATGTTCTCGCCGATCACGCCGCTGAGTTCCTTCAGGTTCGTCGCTTCGATTTCCTGGGCCTTTTCGGTGATGTCGCCGTCGCCGGAAGTGCCGGCCAGGATCCGCTGGGCGGCTTCTTTCACGTAGTCGCCGAACTTTTCGTTCTTGGCAACGAAGTCGGTCTCGGAATTGATTTCGATCATGACCGCTTTATTGCCGGCGGCTGCGATGTAGACGCGGCCTTCCTTGGTCTGGCGGTCGGAACGTTTTTCGGCTTTGGTGATACCGGATTTACGCAGATATTCGACGGCGGCGTTCATGTCGCCGTTGGTTTCGGTCAGCGCTTTTTTGCAATCCATCATGCCCGCATCGGTTTTGTCGCGGAGCTCTTTGACCATGGCAGGAGTAATAGTAGCCATTATGAAATCTCCTTATTCAGCTTTCTTTTCTTCTTTGGCGGCTTTGGCTTTGGGGGCTTTGGCCTTGGGTTCGGCCTTGGCTTCAGCCTTCTTTTCTTCCTGGTGTTCGGCCTTGGCTTCGCCTTCGGCTTTCGGGGCGGCCTTCTTCACGGTTTTGCGGGGAGCCGCTTTTTTCTTCGCGGCTTCTTCGCCTTCGAGTTTGGCCTTGACATCGGCTTCGTCGACCTTCACGGCATCGGCAGCTTCGGCCGGCTTGCGGGACGGACGTCTGGTTCCGGCTGCGGCGGGCCGTCTGGCGCGCGGCTTGCCTTCTTCGGCTTTGGCTTTTTCCGCGGCTGCGGCTTCGGCTTTGGCCTTTTCTTCGGCGGCTTTGCGTCCCCAGATTTCAGCCGCGTCTTTGATCGTTTCCACGAAGGTGTCCATGATCACTTTGATCGATTTGACCGCATCGTCGTTGGCGGCGATCGGGTAATCGATGGGTTCCGGGTCGCCGTTCGTGTCGACGATGGCGACGATCGGAATATTGAGCTTGCGGGCTTCCTTGACCGCGATCTCATCATGGCAGACGTCGATGATGACGACCACATCGGGGAGTTTCTTCATGTCGGCGATGCCGTCGAGGTCGCGATGGAGTTTTTCGCCCATGCGGGAGAGGACCGCGATCTCTTTTTTCTTCAGCGTGGTGTTCTCATCGCCGACCGTGGCATCGATTTCCTGCATTTTGCGGATGGATTTACGGATGGTGGCGTTGTTGGTGAGCGTGCCGCCCATCCAGCGTTCCATCATGTAATACATGCCGGTGTTTTCAGCGGCTTCGCGAATGATCTGCTGCGCCTGGCGCTTGGTGCCGACGAACAGGATCTTGCCGCCGTTGACCACGGTGCGCTGCAGGAAATTGCACGCATCTGCGATCTGGTAGATGGTTTTGGTGATGTCGATGATGCTGATACCGTTCTTGGAACCGTAGACATAGTCTTTCATCTTGGGGTTCCAACGTTTCGTCTGATGTCCAAAATGACATCCCGCTTCGAGCAGATCTTTGACTGTGAGCGCCATTTTTCGGTGCCGCCTTTCTTTTTTACGGTGCTTTTTCACCGGATCTTCACCTTTTTTTTGATCCGGCAAGTCACCCTTGCTGTTACAGTGTTATGCACGCCTCCGGTTGGTTTGGTGGAGGATGATCCCGCCCGGCGGAATCCGCACACGTCCACAAATTTGAACCAATAATATACATGCGTTTTTACAAAAATCAAGCGAAAAATCCTTCTTTCCGCAAAAATCGGCGGATTTTGCCTCCCGGACAGCCGTGGAAGACAACTGACCGTGCCAGGGATGGGGCGGCGCGAACAGTAGGAATACTACGGATACTAAGAATTCTGGGAAGGGCGCGAACAAACATTCAGACACGAGATTACCGGGTGGGCAGCTATGAGATCTCGTGCCGGGAGTTCGGGTTCCGCGATTCTATAGTATCCCTAATATTCCTAGTTTTCTTAGAGCTTTCCGCGAACCTCTGGTATAGTGATTGGGTATTGCGGAAGTCCAGGTGCAATACGAGATCTCAGGCTCTTTCCGGGCGTTGGTAAAAATGATTACCGATTCGGCCAAATCAGCGAAGTCTCAGCAGTTTGAAATCTCTGGGCGGGATTTCAAAACTGGTTTCTTTTTTGCCGGTTTCCAGGTTTTCCATGGGTTCGGTCAGACAGATTGTCGATTTTCGGCCGCTCTTGTTGCAGACCACCAGATAGATCGAAGTGTTCACATAAGCAGTAATGCACAAATCCCGTCCGGTTTTTTTCAGAAGCGGACTTTTCCCAATATCCCGGTAGATGTGCGTTCCCGGTACGGACATGGGTTTCCAGGCCTGGAAAAAGTAACGGTACCAGAGCGGGTCTGCAGTCTTGTCTTTCCAACCGTAAGGCGGACCGTATCCGTATGCCATCGGAAAATGCCCCATCGACATGGTCGTACCGTAAATTTCGCGGTGGGAATAATAGGAAAACGAGCACATGGTCAGAAAGAAAAGGACACCTCGATAGGACTCGTGGCGTTCCCGATGGGCCGGCATAGTCTGCGTGCTTTCACCAACATAATGGACATCGCAGTAATCCTGCGTATTCGGAGTGGTTTCCGCAAAAACATACATCAGCTTGCCGTGTTTCCGGCAGTAGGCATAAAGCCGGTTGAACATGTCCTCGCTGGCCGCCAGCGGATTGGACGAATGCCGGAATGCATTGATGTGGTCCGGATTGGAACACGCCCGCTCCATATCTTCGCGGATTCCGTAATCTACATAGATCCCGTCAATTTCCGGGAAGGTGTCAAAAATGCTTTTCACTCCCTTGAAAAAGAAACTCCGCCATGCCGGAGACCCGGTACAGACCCGTCTCCAGGTGGGACGTTTCGGGGAATATCCGGAACGGTCGGAAAATTCCCATTCCGTCCGGTAGTCGTCGTTGTTCTTCACCCAGGAAGGTGAAACGTATACGATTAGTTTCATTCCCCGTTCATGACACAGTTCTGTCAGTCGGCGGACACTGCGTTTCCCGGCTTCGGTCGGAACGGTGAACGGACCCTTGCCGTTGATATCCGCCCAATGGGCATGCACCTTGACCACTTCCATACCATCGGCTTTCGCCCGGTCCAGCAGAGGAATGAATTTCTCCGCTTTATCCCTGAAACTGTATTGCAGCCAGATGTGTCCTGGATAGGAAAAACGCATCTGCCAATGCCGCCCGCAATCGGCGAACGTCTGTTCGGAATACTGCAGATTCTTCAATTCTTCCCGGAATCCTTCTTCGGAAAATTCCGGATACACTTTAAAACGCTTACCGAATTCAGCAATCTGTTTTTCCGTCGGCGGCGGCAGTTTGATTGAGGCAGGCAGACGCCCGTCCGGGTTGATGAAGGTCACCGCTTCCACACTGGCAACAGCCATGGGGAACTGTTGCTTTTTGAATTTAATCAGCTTGACAATGTCCGGATATTGATCCCCGTTGTTCCGGAGCTGGATGTCGATTGGAGCATCGACCGTTACGAGGTCGTCGATATCGAAAAGATAATCCGTTACATCTTCGGCAAAACCGGGGTCAAACCGTTTAGGCGGTTCGACCAACGCTTTGCCGTAGCAGATATCCCAGGATTTGCCGTATACATTATACCACGGTTCGCCGTAGTAGCGCTGATAATAGCCCTTCAGCGGCTTCTTGATGTCCGGACGGTTCACCAGACGCGGGATCCTG
>Ga0265298_10001015_pt1 | contig 41585 bp, 24 predicted proteins | sample AusTroGonzalo_MG_3_FD_193486 | JGI IMG/M metagenome (GOLD analysis project Ga0265298, IMG submission 193486) | Bovine rumen microbial communities from tropical cattle in Woodstock, Queensland, Australia - Gonzalo_01 | ecosystem: Host-associated > Mammals > Digestive system > Stomach > Rumen ... | reverse complement strand
AGTAAGTTTCTGTGCGATATCTATTCTCAAAGTGGCCCAAATTTAACAAAAAACAAGTCTGATTTCAATATCGTTTTATTTGCTTTCAGGATTAAACTGCTGCGGGAGGGGCCCCAGCTCGGAGTGGACGCCTACGGCGTCCATGGCGGCACTCGGTCATATCGGCAAGTAACCTTGCCGCTGCGACACTCGTTTGCACACTACTGCGAAGGCCGCACGGGCCCCTCCCTGCACCCTCCCCATCCTGGCGCAAGCGCCAACCTTACGGCTCAACCATGGCCATACAAGTATGGCCGCGGCACTCGCCTTGATCGGTTGTGGCCGACGCCTTCCACATACAAGACTGTTTATATCCTGTACAGAAAGAAGTTTCTGATTAATTGAAAGAATTGAGATGTTTATTGCAGGAAAAGGATGCCCTTACATGCAGGAGGGGCCCTATTTCTCCACCACGGAGCCGGAGAGTTCGCGGAAGTCGTCCTTCTTGTAGAGGGTAACCCCGGGCGAGACGATGTGAAACACCGCCTGCTCGGCGAGCGTATCGAGGTTGAACCTGAAGGAATCCAGACGGATGCGGTAGCTGTCCGTAGTATTGTCGAAAGAAACCACGTAGGGCGGGCGCGCGAGTTCGCCACGCAGGAACATGCGGTGGAGTGCCTTCCCCACTTCATCGTTCACGAGCACCCAGGCATCGACCTGCGGGATATCCGCTATGAGGCGGGCCAGAATCTGCTCGAATTCCTCGCGTGTCTTGTCCCTGAAATCATAGGGGCTCGCATGCTCGTCGTCGACCGCGGCAAACACATCTAGGCCAGATTTCTTAAGACCGTTCAAGCGGTCGATGGACCAGGAACTCAGATGGTACGGCGAGATGTAGGCGACATGCGCGCAGCCCTTCTCGCGCAAAAAGCGCCCCACCGCCCTGCCCGGGAACTCGCCGAAGGCGAGGTTGAAGAAGGCGAAGCGCTTTTCCTTCTTGAGCGCGCGCGGGATTTTTTCGAGCGGGTGTTCCCACCACACCGATATCGGGAAGCGCGTGTGCGAGAACATCGCGAACAGCTTGTTCGTATTGAAGATGAGCATCGTGGAGACGATGGCCCCGAAGTAGTCCCGGAACGATTCCGGCGCAATCTCGTTACCGGCGGAATCCAGAAACCTGCCCTGCTCCTCGTTGTACCCGAGCACACGTACGCGCAGGTTGCGCTTTTCGGCATCCTCGTACACCTTCTGCATGAATTCCAGTTCGCGATCCACCAAGCAGTAAAAGTCCCCCGTCGGGTTCGCGCGCATCACCAACAGAATTTCCTTGGAATGCGACTTCGGGAGGTGCGCCGACCGGAAGAAGAACCGCCCGCGCCCCCTACGCGAAAGAATCCCGTCGGTCTGCAACTTCTCCAGCGTGCGCCGCATGGACCCGACCGATGTGGCGTATTGTGTACAGAGTTCCTTGATGGAAGGGAGCGGTGCGTCCGGCGCGACCTTGCCCGACTTCCAGTCCTCCAGAAGCAGGCGCTCCAGACGCTCGGTCACATGCTCGTGTACAGGCGGCTCCGGCGGGGCAGCCTTCTTCTTGCCCCAGAAAAATCCGTTGCCGTGCTCGCCATAGACCTTGCCCTCGTCGGCAAGCTTGCGGTAGGCGCGGAACACCGTGCAGGTAGATGTCGAAAGCGCTCCCGAGACGCTACGGACCGAGGGCAACCTGTCGCCCTCCTTGAAGTTCGATGATTCCAGCCACTTGCAGATTTCAACTACAGTCATTTTTCCTCGCTAACCTAGGTCCCCGCCTACGCGGGGATGACGAAAAGAGTATTACTTTGTGTGTGTTGCATCACACGGACTTGAAACACTAGATACACTTCGGAATATAATAAAAATATGTTTCCATCGCCACGCCCCTCCGATAAAATATCTTTACAATCAAACGAAAAGAGGAGTCTATGGCAAACAAGTTCAAGATTGGAGCATGGGTCGGCGGAAGCGGCCTGCACCCCCAACCCACTGAAGAAAACCTCAACGCGTTCCAGGAACTCCAGGGCAGGCGCATCGATCTCTTGAGCCTGTTCGCCCTATTCGACATCAACCGCTGGGACTGGGTCGAAATCTTTGCCGAAATCGCCCGCAAGAACGGCTCAACGCTCGTCGTCACCTGGATGCCGAGCGGCTACAGCGCGAGGAAACTCGTCGAGGGCGACGCCGACCCCTACATACGGCACTTCGCCAGGGATATCAAGGCTTACGGTAGGGAAGTCTGGCTCCGCCCGCTGCACGAGGCAAACGGCGACTGGTACGACTGGGGCGTGGGCAAGGCCGGCGCGGGCAACACCGACGAGAACGTGGCGGAGGCTTTCCGGCACATCGTGAACATATTCCGCGAAGAAGGCGTCACAAACGTCAAGTGGGTCTGGACCACCAACTCCTCGAACGTGGGCGAAAACACGACCTTCACGGGAACCTACCCCGGCGACGACTACGTGGACTACATCTCCATCGACGGCTACAACTGGGGCACCATCAAGTGCTGGAGCCGCTGGAAGACATTCTCGGAAGTATTCCGTAAATCGTACAACGCACTCGCGGGCATCGACAAGCCCATCTTCATCGCCGAGACGTCGTGCACCGAATCGGGAGGCAACAAGGCCGAATGGATTGCCGACATGTTCAAGGTGCTGCCCGAGGAATTCCCCAAGATTTTCGGGCTCATGTGGTTCAGCCAGAGCAAGAGCTTCGAGGCGGACTGGGCGCTAGACACCTCGCCCGCAGCAGTCGACGCATGGAAAGCGGGAATCAGCTCCCAATCCGGCTAACAGCTTTTCTCCTTGCTGTTACCGAATTTTCCCGCTGTTTCCGGGCTTTGAAAAAAGCCCGGATTTTTCTATCTTTGACTGCGGTCAGTTCGAAATTCCATCCTGACTTTAGGCGGCAACATCAGTATACAAGATGCCTCGCCAGCCTATAAAACAAAACTAGGAGACACTCATGCGTTCAGAAGATGAACTCGCAGGCGTCACGCTCTTGGGCAACAAGGCGACGCAATACAAGACCACCTACAGTCCCGAAGTGCTCGAGAAGTTCCCGAACAAGCATCCGGGCAACGACTACATGGTCACATTCAACTGCCCGGAATTCACGAGCCTGTGCCCGAAAACCGGCCAGCCCGACTTCGCAGAAATCAAGATCAACTACATCCCCGACCAGTACCTGGTGGAATCGAAGTCACTCAAGCTCTACATGTTCTCTTTCCGCAACCACGGGGACTTCCACGAGGACTGCGTGAATATCATCATGAAGGACCTGGTGAAGCTGCTCGACCCGAAGTACATCGAGGTCGAGGGCCTGTTCATGCCGCGCGGGGGCATTTCGCTCTACCCGTTCGCGAACTACGGCAAACCGGGTACTGAATTCGAGGCCCTCGCCAAGACCCGCCTGTTCACCGCCATCGACAGGAGGAAATAAGATGCCGTTCCAGAACGAAATCGTCCTCATCGCATCCATCTTCGTGTTCTTCGGCGGACTCGTTGCCTTCTTCCGCTTCTTCGGCAAGCAGGGCATCTTCGCCTGGACCGTCATCTGCACCATCGCCGCAAACATCGAAGTACTCATCCTCGTCCACGCCTTCGGGCTAGACACCACGCTCGGCAACGTCATCTTCGCGTCGTCGTTCCTGGCGACCGACATCATGAGCGAAATCTTCGGCAAAAAAGAAGCCAGCCGCTGCGTTAAAATCGGCATTCTCGCGAATGTCTCGTTCATCCTGATTTCGCAGAGCTGGTTTTTGTACATCCCCGCCGAGGGCGACATGATGGCAGAACCCATCCGCACCGTGTTCGCCAACACCCCGCGCGTGATGCTTGCGAGCCTGTTCGCCTACGCCGTCTGCGAGATGTTCGACGTGTGGGCCTACCACGCCTGGTGGAAATGGACAGAGAAGAAATTCGGCGACAAGCGGGGCTACCTGTGGCTGCGCAACAACGGTTCGACGCTCATAAGCCAGCTCATCAACGTGGTGGTGTTCAACCTGCTCGCCTTCGCCGGAGTGTTCCCGTGGAACACGATTGTCGAGATTCTCGTGTTCGGGTACGGCATCTTCATTGTGACATCGCTGATGGACACTCCGTTCGTGTACCTCGCCCGCCGCATTGCGGACAAGCACCCGGAACTGCTGAAGGAATAACCCTTTTTGACAGATAAAAGAAGCGGGCGCTAGACGCGTCCGCTTTTTATTTGTCAATCCAGAGTGTTCCGGTAGCGCCTATTGAATTATTCCTCGTATAGGCACATTTCTTCAAATATGGCGTTGCGTTCTTCGGCGTTGCCTTGCTTTTCCTTGCTTACGGATGTTGTCGTCATTACACCGTCTTCGCAGGAGTAAGTAAATGTGTAGTCATCGTCTTCCGGTACAGCTTCGGCAGCATCTGCCAAGCACTTCTGTTGCGCCGTTAAACATTCTTCACATTCTTCGCCTTCTTCAACTTCGTCACCTATGTAGGTCTCATGGGTAACAACCGTATAGGTATATTGGTCATTTGAATCCCAATTAAAGATATCCGTTTCTTCTTCCAAAACGAACGTCCATTCGGAATCAGTCTTCTCGAAAGCGCAGTGGTTTACGGCCGAGCTACTGGATTCGATTTCCACCAATATTCCGCACTGATCGTGCATAGCCGCTACATACGCATCCGTCTTGCTTTCGACCTCTTCCTGGACAGTCGTTGTTACGACAAGAATCTCGTTATCGCAGGCGCAGCTACTGCCCTCGGCGCTGCATTCGGGCCACATGCCCTTCAAAGTCGAGCAGCTTTCGGCATCGTCCGTAACATTGAACATAACGGCCGTCTTTTTCACCGTATTTCCGGTCCACTCGTAAACCGCGTAGTATTTGACTTCTTTGTTTTCAACATACCATGCATCGTCTTCCGGCTTGAACTCGCAGCTCTTGCCGTACTTAGTGGGGTAAGTAATCTCGGTCTTCTTGCTACTGCTCGAGGACTTAGGCGCTTCGGAACTGGAACTTGCTACACTCGACGAACTGGGCTTCTCGCTGCTCGAGGATTCCGCCTTGCCACTAGAAGAGGAATTTGTGCTGCTGGAAGAAGCATCGACCTTTATGCCGCACCAAGAGAGCATCATGCTTTCATAGTATTGCTTCTTTTCAGAATTCGAATACTGGAACGGATCAGTAGTTGTTGTCTTGATGAGCGTTGCGCCATCACAGACGTATTCATTCTTTTCTCCCGGATTATCCTTCATCGCCTGCAACCCCGAAAGAGTCGATTTACAGATACTCTCGCTCTGGCTCTTCTGAGCTATGACCGTTTTCGAAGTCGCCTTGTTTCCATCCCAGGTAACGATGGAATAGTATTCAGAAATGCCCTGGTCAGAATAATCCCTCTCGAAGTACCATACTTCGTCGTCCACCTTGGCCTTGCAGCTCTCTCCTCGCTTGACGCTGCTGGAAGAAGACTCCGCCTTCGCGCTGCTAGAGGAATCGTCATCGCCCTCAGTGCTGCTCGAAGATTCGTCACTAACGTCGTTAAGTGCTTTACACCAGGTCATGAATTCCCTAAAAGCGGCCTCCCGGCTTTTATCCTGGTCGGTGTTTTTGAGAATTTCGAATTCCTCCATGCCGTTACTCGTGCACCAGCTCTTGAAATGGACCTTTGCTCCATAATTGTTGGTATAGGAGGTGTCTTGATCCCCGCCCAGACGGCACAGGGTTCTTGCGCTACTGCCGAAGGTATAGGTGTAGGTCGAGTCGATAGAGCCACCATCCTTGTACTGATAGTAGTGCAGTTTGTATTCATCGCCAAGCCCGAAATTGTCGGAATAGGAGACGTATTCCCAGACCTTGTCTTCCATCTTGAAATTGCACTCGCCGACCTTCAAATCCGTGAACGGATTCTCGTATTGCGGTTCGCCCTTGCCACTCGAGCTGGACTTGCCATCGCTGTTGGCAGAATTGATTTTGTCGGCGCCGTCGTTCAGCATTTTACAATCCTTCATGACCATGTCGAACGCTTCGGAACGGGACATTCCCTTGAACTCTCCAACCCTTACTTCGTCGGAGTAGAACGTCTTTCCTTCGCACCAGGCTGCCGTGATAACCTTTATGCCGTCTTCTTCCTGTTCGTCGGTTTCCTTGCCGGTCATGTACTTGCAAGTCTGGGTAGCTTGCGAGCCCGTAGAAACAGCCACGACCGAGTCCCTGGTCTTATCGCCATCGAACTCCACATAGCGTGCCGCATCAGAATCTACACCCTGCTGTTTAAGGGAGAAGGCGTACTTCCACACCTTGTCGTCTTTCTCGAAGTTACAGCCGTCCGCCTTGATGTCGGCAAACGAGCTTGCCGCACCCAAGCCTCCTTCCGAGTTGTTATCGCTGGCACCAGAACTGTTATCGTCGCCACAGGCCAAAAGGCCAAATGTCATGGCGAACGAAGCGCCGAAAGCGAGCGTCTTGACCATGCCGCTGAATCTGGATTTCATAACATCTCCCTTGCCCCGGCGGGGCGATTTGTTTTTGCTCGTTCTTTAATATAAGTAAAAAAACATAAAAAAGGAATATGCGAAAAACGTTTAAAAAGTCACAAAACCGGCTTTTTGCGGCATTTACATTAACATATATATATGTATCGAGAAATCGTCGGCCCGTTCCTGCACCCGCGGTTCAAAATCTTGGCGCGATGAACTAAATTTTGCGCGGAAAATGGTTTTCACGGTGCTCACATACCTGGTCATCGGCCTTCTGGTCGTGTTCTGCCTGTTCTATATAGGCCTCGAGGTGCGGTTCTTCCGCGCCCTCGGGACGGTGCGCCTCGGAGAGTCCGACGTGGAGCCCAAGCCGCACGTGAGCGTGCTGATTTCGGCCCGCAACGAGGCGGAAGGCATCCGGGCCACCCTCGATTCGGTACTCGCACAGGACTACGCGGGGCAGTGGGATGTCTGGGTCGCCGACGACCGCAGCACCGACGACACCCCGAGAATCCTCGCGGAATACGCCAAGAAAAACCCGCGACTTCACGTGCTCACCATCAAGGAGATTCCCGAGGGAGTGAGCCCCAAGAAGCACGCCCTGAGCCAGCTCATTGACGCCTGCGACGGTGAAATTCTGTGCCTCACCGACGCCGACTGCATAGTGAAGCCCACCTGGGTCGCCGGCATTGTCCGCGAATTCGAACCGGGTATCGAGCTCGTGGCCGGGCATTCATACATCCCGACCATCCCCGGCAAGTCGAGCGTACTCATCTGCATGCAGGCCATCGAGACGCTCATTTACCGCGTGGCGGGTACGGCGGGCCTCGCCATGCACCTGCCGCTCACCAGCACCGGCAACAACCTGGCCTACCGCAAGAGCTTCTTCAAAAGCGTGCACGGGTTCGACAACGTGCTTAAGATCCAGAGCGGCGACGACGACCTGCTGATGCAGAAACTCGCCGCGGACCGCCCCTGGGCCATGCGCTACTGCATCGCCGAATCGACCTTCGTGACCACGAGCGGCAAGGAAACCCTCAAGGAACTCTGGGAACAGCGTAAGCGCTGGGCCTCCAAGACTATATATTACACTCCGAAAATCGTGTTCGTGCTCTCCATGGTGTTCCTGTTCCTCGCCATGCAGTGCATCGCCGCGGTTTTCGCCCCCTTCAGTTTCGAAGTTCTCGTCGCGTTTGCCGCCACGTTCGTGGCCAAGTGCATCGGGGACCTGGTTTTAATACTCCGCGGGCTTCGGGTATTCCGGCAGGAACACTTGTTAAAGTGGTGTTTCCCTGTCGAAATCATCCACGCCCCCTTTACCGTGCTGGCCGTGCTCTTTGGCCTGTTCGGGCGCTTTAAATGGAAATAAGCAATGGCAACGACTAAGAAAGATACGACTAAGACCGCAAAGAAAACCGCGACAACCAAGACGCCGACAAAAAGCGCCGGGGGCGTCACCCTCATCATCGCGGAAAAACCGAGTGTCGCCGCCGACCTCGTGAAGGTGCTCGGTGCCAAGTCGTTCAAGAAGAACAACGGATTTTACGAAAGCGACACGACCATCGTGAGCCACGCTATCGGCCACCTGGTGACCATCGCCGACCCCAAGGATATCGACGAGCGCTACAAGGCCTGGGACATGAAGACGCTCCCGATGCTGCCCGAGAAGTTCCCGCTGGTGGCTACACCTTCTACCAAGTCGCAGCTCTCCATCGTGAGCAAGCTCATCAAGAGGAAAGACGTGACGACCATCGTGAACGCATGCGATGCGGGCCGCGAAGGTGAACTGATTTTCTTCTACATCTTGGACTACGTGCTCAAGGGCAAGTTCGCGAACAAGACCATTAAGCGCCTGTGGATGCAGAGCATGACTCCTGCCGCCATCAAGGATGCCTTCGAGCACCTCCGCACCGCAGAGGAAATGGAGAACTTGAAGAACGCCGCCCTCTGCCGTAGCGAAGCCGACTGGCTCGTGGGCATGAACGGCAGCCGCGGCCTCACCGCGTACAACAGCAGCATGGGCGGGTTCCAGATTACGCCGTGCGGCCGCGTGCAGACACCCACCCTCGCCATCATCGTGAAGCGCGAAGAGGAACGCCAGCAGTTCAAGCCGCAGAAGTTCTGGACGGTGGAGGCCGACTTTGACAACGGCGGCAACGCCTACCTCGGCAAGTGGTTCACCGCCGGCAAGGAAGAAGGCAAGGACCGCGTCAAGCAGATTTTTGACGAGAAGAAGGCGAAGGACGTTCTCGCAAAATGCAAGGGCAAGCCGGGCAAGATCGAGGAGACTACCGCGCCTTCCCTGCAGAAGTGCGGACAACTCTACGACTTGACCACGCTCCAGCGCGAGGCCAACAACCGGTTCGGCTTTAGCGCCAAGACGACGCTCTCCATCGCGCAGAGCCTGTACGAACACTACAAGGCCACCACGTACCCGCGTACCGACAGCCGCTGCCTGCCCGAAGACTACGTGCCGACCGTGAAGGCGACGCTCGGGAAAATCGAGGGCCCGCTCAAGAAGTTCGCGCTGGAGGCGCTTGACAACAGCTACGTGAAGCGCACCCCGAAGGTTTTCGACAACACGAAGATTTCGGACCACTTCGCCATCATCCCGACGGGTATCACGCCGAAGGGACTTACCGAAGCCGAAGAGAAAATCTACACGATGATCTGCCAGCGCTTTATCGCGGTGTTCTTCCCGCCGGCGCAGTACCTGAACACGACCCGCATCACGACCGTCGAGGGCGAAACGTTCATTACCGAAGGCAAGATTCTCGTGGATCCGGGATTCAAGGCGGTTTACGGCAAGGACAGCGACGAAGAATCGAACGTGCCGCCGCTGAAGGGAACTGCCGCCAAGACGGTTGACATCCGCGCGGAAGAAGACTTCACCAAGCCGCCCGCGCACTACACCGAAAGCACGCTCCTTTCCATGATGGAGAGCGCGGGCAAGCTCGTCGAGGACGACGAGCTGCGCGACGCCATGAAGGAGCGCGGGCTTGGGACGCCGGCAACGCGCGCCGCCATCATCGAGAAGCTCGTGAGCGACAAGTACGTGGTCCGCGATGGCAAGGAAATGATCCCGACCGCCAAGGCGTTCGACCTCATCAAGGTGCTTTCGGCCATGAACTGCGACGCCCTCACGAGCCCGGAACTCACCGGCGAGTGGGAATACAAGATGGACCTCATCAGCAAGGGCAAGGAATCGCGCGAGAACTTCATGAAGGGCATCGTCGACATGACGAAGACGATGGTCAAAAACATCAAGGGATTCAAGGAAGATTCCACGACCGGCGAGGCGAAGTTCAGCCCGGTGAACGGCAAGAAGGTCTTCGAGACCGTGAGCCGCTACACCACCGAAGACGGTATCGTCATCCGCAAGATTATCGGCGGCAAGCACCTTACCGACGAAGAAATTGTGGAACTGCTTACCAAGAGAAAGATTGGTCCGCTTCCCGGATTCCGCAGCAAGAAGGGCACCGAATTTACGGCGGTGCTCACCATCAACGACCAGAACAAGATTGAATTCGTGTTCGACGAGAAGCCCGAGGAAATCGAGATCGGCGAAAAGGTCGGCAAGTCGCCCATCGATGGTACCGACGTATTCGAGACGCTCACCGGCTACGTTTCGCAGAGCTACATCGACAAGAAGCCTTCGGGCTTAAGCCTCCCGAAGGTCTTGCTCGGTAAGGAAATCCCGCTCGAAGAAATCAAGAGCCTGCTCGACGGCAAGAAGACCGCCCTCATCAAGGGCTTCCGCAGCAACAAGACTCGCAGGCTCTTCGACGCCTACCTGTTGCTCGAGAAGGGCAAGCTCAAGTTCGACTTCCCGCCGCGCGAGTTCAAGCCGCGCAGGTTCTTCAAGAAGGCTTCGGCAAAGAGCGAAGGGTAGCGAAGGCGGCTACCTTCCGGTAACACGCGCCTTCTTCGGGGTGGAGAGGTTCTTCACCTCTTTCAGCAGGCGTTCCGGCCCAATCTTGTTGTAGGCAAGTTTCAAAATCTCCGCACAGGCGAGAGTATCGTCCATCGCACGGTGATGTCTGAAGTCGCTTAGCCCGAGCGATTCCGTGAGGTTGTGCAGGCTGTAACTCGGGAACCCGGGAAACACCTTGCGTGAAAGCTTCACGGTGCATAGCCTCGGCGGGTCGAACTTCACGCAGCATCGCTTGAGTTCCGTACGGATGGCCTTGCAATCGAACTGCACGTTGTGCGCCACGAAAATGCGCCCGTCCAGAAGTTCCGCGACCTTTTCAGCAATCGCCTGAAACTGCGGCTGCCCGCTCACCATCTCGTCGGTAATGCCCGTGAGTGCCTGCACAAAGGGCGTTATGGGCACCCCCGGGTCTACAAGACTATGGAACTCCCCTACCTGCTCGACGCCATCGAGCAGCGCAATGCCTATTTCAGTAATGCGGTTCTGGTCGCCCGCGCCACCGGAAGTTTCCACGTCCACTACGGCGAACTTCAGAATATCCTGCTGTTCGGCTTCCATCAGTGTATCGGGATATCGATATCGAGCGTGGCGTGATTCTTGCGGTCCTCGACCTTCGCCTGCATCACCTTGGACTTAATCCGGCCATAAACAGGCACTACCAGCAGGTTCGACACGCCGGCATCTTCGCTCGGGGTAGCCTCCGTATCGCGCACGGTCTTTATGAATATGGGCTTCTTGCCGCCGTCATAGAGCGAGTAGGTGAGTTCGCGCGTAAGGCCGGGCTTTATCTGCTTCGTAGGGACCTGGAAATATACATAACCGCCCTTCGGCACCTTGCGCAGGCTATCCTTGATTTCTTCTTCGGTAGCGAAATCCGCCTCGAGCGCCATGCGCACGTTCTTCTTCACCTTGTCCGGGCTCTCGTACAAGACGGAGACCTCGAAACGCGCATCCTTCGGCACGGCGGATTCGCGCACATCCCTGATTTTCGCATTGTTCTGGTAGTATTCCCAACGGCCGTTGTCGTGCAAGATTACGGTTGAGCCGTTAGACGTGGTCGCAACGATGTCTTCGGCAAAAGAGAGCGACAAACAGGCAAGCAGGCAAGCAAGCGCAAAATTGCGCACGATAGTCAAATTCATTTTCATCCAGACAAAACCTCGATACGAGCGACAGCGCCCGCCACATTTTGAATATAAATAAAAAAAGTCGCTTTTTTCGCTTCTAGTGGTCAAAAAAGCGATTTTTGGGTACCAAACAGATGTTTTTCTCTCCTTTTGGCACCCATTTTGCTAGTTTGTTCAAAATAATCGGCTAGCGTCAATCATAAAATCGGGTACCAAACATCCATTTTTTGCAAAGCAGCCTCCATTTTTCGCGAAAAAGCAACATCTCATTTTTTACATTTCACCTTATGGAAGGAAAAATCCGATTTGCGCCAAGCCCCACGGGCTACCTGCACGAAGGCCATCTGCTTTCGGCGCTCTACGTGTGGGCCGCCGCAAAAAAATGGGGGTTGCATGTACACCTGCGCATCGAGGACCACGACCAGGGACGCGCCCGCCCCGAATACATCCAGAGCATCTACGACGACCTCGAATGGTGCGGATTCCGCTGGGACACCCAAAGCATCCAGAGCGAGCGCGGGAACATTTACAAGGCTGCCCTCGAGAAACTGGAATGGCAGGGGCTCGTGTACCCGTGCTACTGCAGCCGCAAGCAGCTCGAGGCCGAAAATCCCAAGAGCGAGACCGGCGAGATAATCTACCAGGGGAAATGCCGCCTTCGTCATACCGAAGCCTTGCGTAGCAAGGCAAGTGTATCCATGGACACACTTGTGCCTTCGGCACTGCGGTGTGACGAACAGCCACACAACCTGCGGATCGCTATTCCAGACAAAGTAATACACTGGCACGACGAACGGCTCGGCGACTTCGCCGAGAACCCGAAATTGCAGTGCGGCGACTTCCCTATCCGCGACCGCGAAGGGCAATGGACATACCAGTTCGCCGTATGCGTCGACGATATCGAAGAAGGAATCACCCACATTGTGCGCGGAGAGGACATCCGCAGTTCCACCGCAAGGCAGATTGCCCTCATGGGCCTGCTCGGGTGCGAAGAACCGCCGCTGTACCTGCACCACCCGCTCATCGTGGACCCCGCCGGCAAGAAACTTTCCAAGCGGGAACGTGCCCACAGCATAAAAATGGACCGCGATGCGGGAGTTACGCCCGAAATTCTGCTAGGGCGGGTATGCCACAAGGCAAAACTTGCGCCAACACCGGCCCCGTTAAGCCTCGAAAAGGCCATTTCTATCGTCATACATTCCCTGTAAACTTGTCGAAACAGCAAAAAATCTTATATTCTAGACATGCCTCAAGCAACACAACTGTCTATCGTAAAGAAAATATGCGACGAAGCCTCGCTGTTCGAAAGCAAGGACAGGCTCCTCCATTTTTCTATCAAGAACGAATTCCAGACGCCCCTGTTGCTTGAAGCCGGCGATGCGTTTTACGACAAGTGGCTCCATTCCGGCACGCCGCTCCCGCTAGAAACATTTACCCCCGAATCGGCAAACTTTACCGCCAAGCAGAAGCAGGAATGCGAGGAGCGTTTCGCCTCCGTGTTCCGTGAAAAACGTCAGGATTTCGGGAAGACCGACCTCTACCTGCTACTCGGATTCTTGAAGTGGGACGGCAACGCGCTCGCCCCGAGCCTGCTCGTGCCCATCGACGTGGATGCCAAGGGCAAGTCGCTCACGCTCTCCAAGGCGCTACCGCTCGAAAATATCGTGCTGCGCGAACGCATGCCCGACATAGCGCTCCCGACCGCAGACGACGCGATAGTCAACGGGCAGTTCAGCATATCGCTCTACTTCTCGCTTTTCGAGAAGGCCATCGCTCCTGAACGCAAGTGGAAATTCACGCGCCACGGCATTTGTCTCGCCTTCCTCAATTCGAGCAGACTTCGGCTCAAGAAGCGCATGGAGGACTTCTACAGCGAAAAGCGCATTGCGGGCAACGCCTTCCTGAATTCGCTCCTCGACGACGAGGGATTCCAGATAAAGGAATCCGTCTTTGACGACGCGGACTTTGACCAGATATTCAACCCGACCGAACACCACTTCCTCTACACGACGGACTCGCACACCACGAAGGTCACCATAGACGCCCTCCAGGAAGGCACTCTCGGGTACGCCGTCCAGACTCTCCCCGGCACGCAGAAGATGCGCGTAGCCGCAAACATCGTGGCAGAGACTCTCGCCCAGGGCAAGAGCGCGCTCGTCGTTACCCGCCGCAACACGAGCAGGCAGGCGTTCAACCAGGAATGGGCCCCGCCGTTCCGCCAGTTCAGCGGTCCCGAACGTGGCGCGCTGGTCGAACAGGTGAACCAGGCAAGGAACTACTTCCGCGCCTACTACAAATCCATAAACCAGGTTGTCGAACCCGCCAACACGAGCCTCACGAACGTCCTCAAGGAATTCGCGTTCACGCCCAAGTCACGTTCCAAGTTCGTGGATTCCATATTCCAGGAATCAAGCGCGCTCGACTACGACCACTTCAACGAACTGCGCAGCACGCTCGAACAGATTGTCGCCCTGTACTTTAGCCAGAACGGCATTACCGCCCGCAAGACTTTCGAAGACGTGACGGTCGCCGAACTCACTCCCGAAATCAAGTCCGAAATTGAGAAGATCCTGAAGGGCACCGAAGAGAAGGCGAATTCGCTTGAACCGCTGCTCAAGCTGTTCGAAGAAGAAAAGTTCTTCCCCACGGGCATCTACCTCACGGTCCTTGCAGAAGTAATCGAGCTCATCCGCAACAACTTCGATGCGCAGACTCCTGAGTTCGAGGACTGGGACCTCAAATCCAGCAGCTGGAACGCCTATCAGGACACGCTCCGCGCGCTTCCCGAAGCAGGCGACAGCTGGGTTCGCTACCACAGGCAGACATCCGACATCTACACCGAGGACGCCATCGACGAGAACATCCTCTCGGTCCGCGACGAGTTTGCAGAAAGCCTGAAGACGACTCTCAAGGGGCTTTCGGACCGGTACCGCAGTTCCAGAAGGCGTCTGCTGAAGGTGCTCAAGCACCCCAAGGATGTAGATTCCGACGCGCAACTGCTCGACCTTATCGACACGCTGCTCGAACTGCAAGACAACAAGCGCGCCTACAAGGATACCGCCGTTCTCGGAAACCACCTGCTCGGCAAGGACTGGCTCTACGAAAGATCTAACTGGGTGAACCTGAACGCCAAGATTACCTACCTCTACGACTTCAGGGACAAATTCAAGGACTCCCCGCAGTTCGACCTAATGCTCACCATTCTCGGGCACTGGCACAAGATAAAGACGCTCCTGCCGCAAATAAACGACTTCGCAGCAGCCATACAGGACCTGCTCTCGGCGGCAAGGACTCTCTCGAAGGGGCTGAACCTCACGACCCCGCTCGAAAGCTTTACCTTCGACAAGATGCTCGCGCAGATTGCCACCTGGCGCGACAACTGGAACAGCATCGATTCACACATGGAACTCTCCGTACTGTTCCAGAAGGTCGAAGCACTCGGATGCACGAGCCTCGTGCGCTACCTGCAGAACCCGGGCGCCATCAACGAAGAGATTGTAAAGGCGTGTACCTACAACTGGGCAGGCACGCAAATCCAGGCAATAAACAAGACTAATCCCGAACTCTTCGCGAGGTCGGCAAAGTCACACTCGCAACTGAGCAAGCAGTACCGCACGCTGCTCGACCAGCTAAGCAACGCGAACTTCCGCGAGGTTCACGCCATCGCCGGCACGGGCAAGCTCGCTATACTCGATATCGACGATGCATTCTCGCTCGGCAAGGACACGCAGTTCGATACCGTAATCCTGCTTGACGCCGACTGCATCTCGGTTGCCGAAGCTCTCCCGCTCGTGTTGCTTGCCAAAAAGACAATCCTTATCGGCAACCCGCACGTGCCCACCATCGAACAGCACGCCCGCGACGCGTTCCTCGACGTGGCCCCGCCGCACACGACGTTCTTCATGGAGAACATCATGACTGCGGCACTGCGCAAGGGAATCCCCACGCGAGAACTGTGGTACACCGAATTCTACTCGAACCCGTCGCTATACCTGTTTGCAAATTCGCACATCTACAACGGCGGCATCAAGCAGTTCCCGCTCCCATCCAAGGGCAAGGCAAAGAGCTGCCAGCTCAAGGTAATAACAGACAAGGTTCTCGACATTGCCAAGGCGGCAGTGCAGCATGCCGAAAAGCATTACGGCCAGACACTCGGTATTATCGCCTTTAGCGAGGAACGCTGTCACGAAATCGAAAAGGCGGTGAACGCGCTCGCCGAAAAGTCCACGAAGAAAGCTTTCTTTGCGCAGTCGGACTCACCCATCAGTTTCTACGTGAAGACTCCCGATAGGGCCGTGGACCGCTACCGCGACGTGATATTCGTTTGCGCCGAAAGTGAAGGCATTGACAAGATTACCGCTGAACGCAAGTTCGCCGTATGCACGACTCTCGCCCGTAACGAGACAGTCGCGTTCATCACCACGCAGGACCTCGCCATGCAGAAGACGGCGAAGCCCTCGATATTCTGGGACTGGATCAAATACCTGCAGGGCAAAACGGATGAATCTCCGGCAGAACCGCACGTTGCGGATTCCGAACTGCGGGAACAAATCATAGACCTGCTGCTGCATGAAAAAATTCACGTGGAAAAAGCGTTTGCCGAGGGAGGCATTCCTGTAGGTCCCGTAATCGTAGATGCGAACAACGCGAACAGGTTCCTCGCCGTCATCGAAGACGACTGCACCACCGAGCGTTTCCGCGAATCGGTAGAAGACCGCGAGTACGTGCGCCCCATAATACTGCGCCAGCTGGGCTGGAAGGTCATTTCGGTGTGGACTCCGTTCTGGTACCTGTCGTACAACGACGAATCGAGCCACATCATCACGACCATCGCCATCGAGCAGAGCGTCGCCCCGCCGCCACCCGAAGAAAGCGAAACGGAAGGCGATACATCGAACGAAAGCGGCGCACCCGAAGTGACAGCCGTGCCGTACCAGGTCGTACACCCAAAAATCGAGGGAACGGCGCACGACAAGCCCATCGCCGAACTCGACTGCATCGCACTCATTGTACAGATGAAGTTTTATGTGGACCACGAGGCGCCGATTCACGAGGAAATGCTTCTCTCGCGCCTGTTGGAGCTCCACCACGTAGACCGCGCAGGCCCCAAGATTCTGCAAGCGTTGAACGACGCCATCAAGCAGGGCTGCCAGAGGCACAAGTTCATCAAGACCGGCAAATTCTTCTACTCCACGAAGGACGTGCCCGTAGTGCTACGCGACAGGAGCATGCGCCCCGAAAGCGAGCGCAGGTTCACCTATGTTTCGCCCGAAGAGCGTGCACTCATTCCGGCAAAACTCGACGACTTCGCCGTCAAGCAGCTATTAGGATTAGTGTAAATCAATAATCTCGTCATCCTGACGACTGAAAGTCGGAAGGTTCCAAGCCTAGATTCCTCGAGGCGAAGCCTCTCGGAATGACGTTGTTAACGCAGTTTTACTACAAGCGCGTTGATGTTATAAACCGACAGCTCGCGGGCAGTATGAGACCGCACGCTCGTCGTCTCTAGAGTAGAACCTCCGGTCCCTCGCGTGCTCTCACTACAAAGGCTCGTTGATACGAGCCTTTTTCGTTCACGGGCAAGGCCCGCGATCATTAAATGCGATTACCTTAACTTAACTACGAGCGCGTTGATGTTATACACAGAAAGTTCGCGGGCAGTATGAGACCGCACGCTCGTCGTCTCTAGAGTAGAACCTCCGGCCCCTCGCGTGCTTTCACTACAAAGGCTCGTTGATACGAGCCTTTTTCGTTCACGGGCAAGGCCCGCGATCATTAAATGCGATTACCTTAACTTAACTACGAGCGCGTTGATGTTATACACAGAAAGTTCGCGGGCCTTGTCGTCTGCGGCTTTCTTCGTAGACCAGCCGCCGCCGCGCAACTTGTAAAACGGAGCGTCGAAAACCACGTTGATGTTGTAGCCGGTAGCTGCAGAAATCTGCGCCCTGCGGCGCTGTGCCGCATCGAAATCGCCCACGGCTTCGAACTGGAGTACATAGAGCCCGTTGCCCTTCGCATCCTTCGAATCCTTCTTGCCCGGCACAGCCGACACAGATGTCGTATCGCGCAGCGAGGCGCTCAGTTCGGGCTTGTATTCCTTGCCACGGAACAGGGAATCGATATCGGTCGGTTCGCCCGCCCAAGCGACAGCCGCAAGCGCGCAAACCCAGAAGCATTTAGCAAAATTTAGCATACGTATAATTTAGAAAAAAGTCAATTCCTAATTCCGAATTCAAAGTTCCGAATTACTGCACTAGCCCCTTGCGGCGCTTCACGCCCCACACCTCGGTGAGTTCCTTCTTCGCCTTCTTGCCCTTGTCGCCAAGCTGCACGAAGGAATTGTACTTGGTGATATAGGCGCCCGTCCCCACCAGACGGTGGTTGTCGGAGAGCATGTTCCATGCCACGAAGAAGTTGCGCGGGTTCTTCACGCAGTCGCCCATGCCGGCCGGAGTGGTCTTCGGGTCAGGAGAGAAGAACGGGTCGTTACAGTAAATCTTTCCGCTCTGGCGGGCCACAAAGCCACCCAGGTTGGTAAAGTAGTCCACCTCGTAGAAAAAGTATATCTCGGACTTGTCGAGAGAGGCATACTCGTCGCTAGACCCGATGATGGAGCCCATGTCGGACTGCACGAAGTGGCCGAGCGCACCCGGATGGTCCGCCTTCACCTTGTCCATGTTCTCGTTCGTCTTCACGGGGAACACCTCGCCCACCGGCGTTTCGGGAGTCACCTTCGTCGGATCGGCGTAATTGAACGTAATCGTGTTCACGTCAATTTTCGCATCACCCGTGACCTGCACCCACGGGGACGGCAGGCGTACAGTCGAAGAGTAGTTCGTCGGGGAATTCCAATGCCAGTCGGCATCGGAAGCCTGACGCAGCGTATCTGCCCCGAGAGCAAAGCCGTTCGAAGTATCGGCCCATACCCAGCTATCGGCACGGAAGCGGATGTAATCGCCCACGTGCGGAGTCGGGTTCTGCGGGTCGGCATTGTAGTAGCGGATATTAAGAGTGTCCTTCTTAGGTTGCGGCACGCCCTGCGATGTCACGTGGATGTAGCGTGCTATATCGCTCGTGATATCGATGGCGGAATTCAGGTAGTAGCTGAACGACTGCGACGCAAGAGCCGATTCCATTACCGACACCGGTTCCGAAACCGCAATCTTCACCACGTCGTACACACCACCGTCCGTTTCGTTAGAGGCGCGTGCCGAGAGAATTACCGGCGCCATGCGGTCGGTAAGTCCCTTCTCAAAGAACGTCTTCACCGGCCTGCCCTTCCATTCGTATTCCGTGAACGAGGCAATCTTGTTGTCGGGGTTCACAAGCGTCTTCACGTCGCGGGTAAACGTGGAGTCAATCGCAAACACGAGCGTACGGCCACCATCCGGGCTGCGGGTATAGGCAACCTTGACATCGTTCTCGCCGAACTGCGTCGAGCAGAACATCACAGTATCGCGGGAGTTGTTGGAAATTCCCATCTTGTACGGGTTGATTTTCTGGAGATTATTCTCGTCAAAATTCAAGCAGATGAACTTCGGGACAGAGTCCTTATCAATTGCACGGTCGTAGATAATCGCCATGGAATCCGCCTTGCCATCGAGATACAGCGCGCTCTCGTTGTGGAAATCAGACGGGATGTTCATCTCGCCCAGCGGGGCGCCCTTCACGTCGAACATGTCGACAATGAGCGGCATCGGTGCAGGCGGCTTGTAGAAGTGCATGTTGCCATACGGCGCTGCAATCGCGTTGTTATCGACTGCGGCGACAATCATCGAGGCCGCGGTCACGGAGTATTCCACGTTGCTGCGGATGCGCACGAGCCACACGCCCTCGCTGAACTGGGCAATCTGGGCCACGATACCCGCAGAAGCGTCTATCACATCTATCGGGAAGGTACATTCCGTGCAGAGGGAGTTGGTTATGGGGTTCGTCGCTATAACGTAGAAGTCCACGTCGGAACTCACCCAGTGGAAATACTCGTCGCCGTCGGCATCCGTGTCCGGGTCCTGCGTGATCTGGTTCCAGGTGAGCACGTTGCCCGCGGAATCCTTCGTGGCGGGTTCGGCAAAAGCGATTGTCGGGGCATAGAACGTAAGCTTCGCAGAAGTGTTGCCCACAGAGGCGGTCACTTCCTGCACGCCGCTCGCAAGGCCTGCCAGCGGGACTTCCACCCAGAAGGTATCGATACCGGTCGGGTTCACCGTACCCGAGTAAGGAGTCGCTACCGGAGTCGTGTCATCGGGGTCGTTCGTCTTGTAGAGCATCGCTCCTGCTGTCAGCGTGAGCGAGTAGTTCTGGCCCGGAGCCGAAATCAGGTCTATGCCGCCCTGGTCGTCGGGTGCGGAGATATACACCGGGATGCGCGTGCCCGCCATCGCCTTGTCAATAAACTTCCACTTGGTACCGCTCGCGTATGCAGCCGCTTCCTTGTCCACGTTATCGAACGTCACGTCGTTGCGGACAATGCCGAGGTTACCCTTGATACGGAAGCTGTAGTAGGTCTTCTTGCCATCGACTTCGATTACAAGGCGGTAAGATCCCGGAGGAAGTCCGGTAATCTTGTCCGGATAAATGACCGGTTTCTTGTAATTCGTCAAGTCGATACCGCCATGGACAAGCGATCCGGGAGTAAGCGAAGCGCAGTCGGCGCAGGCAGACTCGCCCTTGCGGTTGGTAATGGAATAAACAATCACCGAAGAAATCTCGTCGCCGCATTCCTGCTTGGTTTCCTGGGTGGTAGAACCCGCCGTACCAAGAGCCACCGACGCACAGTCGCCACCGCCCGTCTTCGACACGCAAAGGTCAAGCTGGAGGCCTCCAGAAGGAGTCTTTTCGGTAGCAAGGTCAAGACCGGTAGACTGCTTGATATACATGTTCGTCTTGATGATGACGTTCGTCATCGTCAGGCGGCGGTCACAGAAGAAAATGTCGAGGTCGTAGTCCTGACCCGGAATCATGAAGTTCGCGCCGTATGTCTTGTTCATGTTCTTGAGCACCACATGTCCCGGCGCGGCAAGGTGAGCGCCGCCGTTATCTACGGCAAGTTTCTTGTTGATAAACACCCAAATGTCGTCATCGCCGCGGAACGTGAATTCCTGGCTCTCGTTGTAGGTGAACGTCGCATGCGACTGGAAGCAGTATTCCTGGTTACGTTCAATCAGCTTGCCACCATTCATCTTCTGCCAGTCTTCGCGGACACCCCAGTTCCACACCGGAGGGGCGCTACCTTCATGGAACTCGTGCGTAGCTCCGCAATCGATACCGTCGAACCATCCCGCCGTATTGCAGTAGTGGTCAAAAACCTTGATGGAATCATAGAGAGGGACCGGAGGATCGGCGTGGTGCTTCGTGCGCGCCACAGGAGTCGGGCCCATCATCTTTCCATCAATCACGACAACGCTAGCGTCGCTGGTATTTTCAAGCGGGTAGAAACCGCCGGAGAAAGCGCACACAGACGAATCGGCGTTACAGCCGCCCTTCGCTACCGGATTGCCATCAAGGTCATAGTGCGTGGAGTCGGAATCGAATCCCCAGCGGGTATCCGTGCCATAATGGCGGAAAGGCATGTCGTAGCACTGCATCTCGTTGATGCCCGGCGTGTAGTTGAACAGGTGATTAAAGTTTTCCTCGGAACCAAAGCACATGAGGGCATCGGCAGATCCGGAGAACTGCGGCTTTCCGTCAGGCCCCAGGTCTTCCTTGACCAGCCCCGTATAGACACCAACGCACTGCGCCGTTCCCGTGACCGTTCCCTCGTCGGTAAACGCCTCGTTCAGAGTATGGTCGGAGTCATAGATAATCGCAGCCAGCGAGAAGGTGCAGGTACCTTCCACGTCGGGATACTCGATGTACCAGCCGTCCGTACCGTCATCGGGCCACACCGCCTCGTCGGGAATAAAGTAAAGTTTCTTGGTTCCGAAGGTGCTGAAAACCACATCGAGGTTAATCGGGTCCGCATCGCCATCGGCGTCCCACAGGCCATTGATGCCCAACTGCACGTCGGGATAGTTCTTGAGGTAAAGAATGGCATCGGTCGGGGCTTCATCGAACACGGCAAAGAGCCAGCCGCAATACTCCGGCGCCGGAAGCATTGCGACATTCTGTTTCACCCCGTGCGAATCGGTATAGGAAATCATAAGATCGTCGGACTGCCACTCCTTCTCTTCGGGCAAAAGCACGTAGAAATACTTCCAGCCGGGATCCTCGGAGCCAACGAACGTCTTTCCCGGATTAAAGATATCCTCAGCGATATAGATCTTGCCGTCGGCAGTAGCGGGGCACGTAAACGATGCCCAGTTCTGGATGGCGTTCGCGTCGTAGGGGTTATTGACCTGCCAAGCAGTATCCATGACGATATAGCTGGTTATGCCCGCCGTAGTGCTGTTCGAGATGCCGAACTTGGAAGTCCATTCGCCCATGCCCAGCGTCGAGAGATCCAGTTCGAAATACCCGTCGACATTCTTGGTCGTAACAATTTGCGGCACCTGGACTCCCTGCCCCGAGAACACGGCCTGCTCCCAAGAAGGAGGCGGCAAGAAATACACTGTTCCCATGCAAGAGGCGAATGCGCCCTGCACTCCTGCAAGGAACATAACGGCACCCAATACAAACCCAATAAAAGAGGTCCTACATTTCATAAAAAAATCCATGTTGGTATGGTATATTTGGTCCAAATTTACTTTTTTTCGGGACACAAAAAAAGCCCCCATTTCAAGGGGCTAGACCTTAATCACCTGTTTTAGACGATATCAGTTTTTCAGGCGCTATTCGTCACATTTTTATAAGAAAAATCCCCGCCATCGGCGGGGATTTTAAACTCAGGATAAAAGGGTCAGAATTACTTCACGACGCCCTTGCCGCGCTTCACGCCCCAGACCTCGGTAATTTCCTTCTTGGCCTTCTTGCCCTTTTCGCCAAGCTGCACGTAAGACGTGTACTTGGTGATGTAGGCGCCGGTACCCACCAGGCGGTGATTGTCGGCAAGCATGTTCCATGCCACGAAGAAGTTGCGCGGGTTCTTCACGCAGTCGCCCATGCCGGCCGGAGTTGTCGACGGGTCGGGAGAGAAGAACGGGTCGTTACAGTAAATCTTTCCGCTCTGGCGAGCCACAAACGCACCCAGGTTGGTGAAGTAGTCCACCTCGTAGTAGAAGTACACCGTCGACTTGTCGAGAGCGGCATACTCGTCCTTGGAGCCGATGATGGAACCCATATCGGACTGCACGAAGTGACCGAGCGTACCCGGATGGTCAGCCTTCACCTTTTCCATGTTGTCGGTCGTCTTCACGGGGAAGACTTCGCCAATCGGCGTTTCCGGCGTAACCTTGGAAGGGTCGGCAACGTTGTAGGTAATCGTGTTCACGTCGATCTTCGCGTCACCCGTGACCTGCACCCACGGAGAAGGCAGGCGGTTTGTCGCATTGTAGTTCGTCGGGGAATTCCAGTGCCAGTCGGCATCGGAAGCCTGGCGCAGCGTATCGGAACCCGCGGCATAGCCGTTCGAGGTATCCGCCCAGATGAGCTGGTCGGCACGGAAGCGCACATAGTCACCCACGTGCGGAGTCGGGTTCTGCGGGTCGGCGTTGTAGTAACGGATGTTGAGGGTATCTCTCTTGGGCTGAGGCACGCCCTGCGCTGTCACGTGGATATAGCGGGCGGCTTCGCTAGCAATGTCGATAGCGGAGTTCAGGTAGTAGCTAAACGCCTGTGCGCCATAGGAAGCGTCCATAACCGATACCGGTTCCGACACAATGATTCTCACCTGGTCGTACACGCCACCGTCCGTTTCGGTAGAGGCGCGTGCCGAGAGGATAATCGGCGCCATGCGGTCGGTAAGGCCCTTGGAGAAGTAGGTCTTCACCTTCTTCTTCTTCCATTCATATTCCGTGAACGAGTAAACCTTGTTCTCCGGGTTCACAACCGTCTTCACGTCGCGGCTAAGAGGTTCGTCCACGGCAAACACGAGCGTACGGCCGCCATCCGGGCTCTTGCTGAAGGCAAGCGCCACCTGAGCGGAGTCGAACTGAGTCGAGCAGTTCAGCTTGGTATCGTTCTTGTTGTTGGAAATGCCCATCTCGTACGGGTTGATTTCCTTGGCGGTAGCCTCGTCGAAGTCCAAGCAGACGAACGTCGGCACGGAGTCCTTGTCAATCTTTCTGTCGTAGATAATCGCCATGGAGTCGGCCTTACCGTCGAGGTACTTCGCGGTCGGGTCATAGAAATCAGACGGCACGTTCATTTCGCCAAGGACTTCGCCCTTCACGTCGAACATGTCGACAATGAGCGGCATCGGTGCAGGCGGCTTGAAGAAGTGCATGTTGCCGTAAGGAGCGGCAATCGCGTTGTTTTCAATAGCGGCAGCAACCATCGAGGCGGCATTGACTTCGTACTCGACATTGCTACGGATACGGACAAGCCACACGCCCTCAGCCACCATGACAGGGAAGCCTTCCGCAACGACAATTCCCGGAGAAGCATCCGAAATGTCGATGGGGAACGTGCATTCCGTGCAGAGCGCACCCGTAACCGGGTTCGAGACAATCAGGTAGAAGTCCACATCGGAGCCCACCCAGTGGAAGTATTCCGTAACGCCATCGGCTTCGAAATCCGGATCCTGAATGACCGGGTTCCAAGTAAGCACATTGCCCAGGGAATCCTTCGTTGCAGGTTCCGCAAACGTGATGGTCGGCGCATGGAACGTAATGGTAGCCGAGGTGTTGCCCACGGAGGCCGTTACCGGCATGGAGCCCGCACTAAGACCAGCCAGCGGAACTTCGAGCCAGAAGGTATCGATACCGGTCGGGTTCACCGATCCCGCGTAAGGCGTCGCAAGCGGAAGCGCATAGTTGGGATCGTTCGGGTCGTTCGTCTTGTAGAGCGTCGCACCGGCAGTGAGCGTGAGTGTGTATGCCTGGCCCGGAGCAGAGATCAGGTCGACTCCACCGTAGTCATCGGGTGCAGACACGTATATAGGTACACGCGTGCCAGCCATACCGGCATTAATGAACTTCCACTTGGTTCCGCTAGCATAAACGGATTCGTCTTCGTCAACGTTCAGGAACTCGACATCGTTCGAGACAATGCCCAGGTTACCCTTGACCTTGATCCTGAACTTTTCCTTGCTGCCGTTGACTTCCACGTTGAGGTAGTAGGTACCCGGAGCAAGACCGGTAATCTTGTCCTGGTTGATAATGGGAACTCTCGGGTCGCTGAGGTTGAAGCCGCCATGCACGACACCGTTTACACCCGCCGTGGGGCCGTACGGGAGAGCTGCACAGTCGGCACAGCCGGCAGGAGTCTCGCCCTTACGCGTAGTAATGGAGAACGTGATGGGCTGGTCAATTTCATCACCGCACTTCGTAGTCTTTTCCTGACCGGTGCCACCGCCGAGAGCGACCGCGGCACAGTCGCCACCACCCTCGGTATGCACGCAGATGTTCAGCTTGATGTCGCCACCCGCAGACTTTTCGCCGCCAAGTTCGACACCCGTCGACTGCTTGATGTACATGTTCGTCTTGATAATCACGTTACTCATCGTGGTGCGGCGGTCACAGAAGAAGATATCGATCGGGTAGTCGTTGCCCGGAACAAGGAAGCCCGCACCGTAAGTGGTATTGAGGTTGCTCAGCTTCACATGGCCAGGAGCGGCAAGGTGGGCACCGCCGTTATCCACGGCAATCTTCCTGTTGATGAACACCCAAATGTCGTCGTCGCCACGGAACGTGAATTCCTGGGCATCGTTATACGTGAACGTCGCGTGAGATTCGAAGCAGAAATGCTGGTTACGCGTTTCGGTCTTCGAGACGGTACCGTCCTGACCCCAGCGGTTGAATCCGGGCTTGCAGTAGTCACCCCAGCACCAGATTGCACCCACGGCATCATCACCATTGGCAAACAGACCTTCGCAGTCCTTGCCGGTCGGCCAACCCGGAGTCTTGCAGTAGTAATCCAGGGGGACTCCCAAAACGGAGTCGGCAAAGTTCGGAACAGGGCCACAGGCAGGGCGCTTGGTTCTAGCAGCCGCCAGCGGGCCAGCCAGAGTCGGCACGCCGTTGATGTTCAGGGTAACAACATCTGCATCCGTAGAATTCTCGAGCGGAGAGAAACCGCCGATAAGCCCGTTCGTGACAGCGGAGTCGGAATCGTAGCCCCAGCGGGTATCGTTGCCATAGTGACGGAACGGCATGTCGTAGCACTTGACTTCGTTCTTGCCCGGCACATAGTTGAACAGCGTGTTGAAGTTGTCCGCATTGGTAAAGCAGGTCTTTGCCCAGGCGTTATTGCCGTTGAATACAGGCTTGTTGTCCGGGCCAAGGTCTGTCATCACCATTCCGTGGTGGACACCCACACAGGTACCATAGCCTGTCACATCGATGGCATCTTCAGTGAACAGGGGGTTCACCGACTTGTCCGTATCGTAAATAACGGCAGCGAGGCTGAACGTGCAACGGCTGTTGTTGCCCGGTTCAGGAACACCGGGGTCGCTTGTGTACCAGCCACCGTCTTCTTCGCCAGGCCAGTCATTGTCGTCAGGGATAAAGTAGAGCGTGCTGGTAGCATACGCATCGTAAAGGAGGCTCAGGTTTACCGGGGTAGCAACTTCTTCTTCACCCCACAAGCCGTTCATGCCAAGTTGCATGTCGGGAGAGTTCTTGAGGAACATGTAGACATCGGTCGGAGCATCGTTGAACACCATTCCGTACCATCCGCACATGGTCTGCAACGGGCTCATGGCAGTATCCTTCGCGACACCGTTCAGTTCGTAATGGATCATCATTTCGTCGGACTGCCATTCCTTCACTTCGGGAACGAGGACGTAGAAGTACTTTGCCGTGGGAGGAACGTTGTTCACGTAAGTTTTTCCCGGTCTGGTGTCATCGGGCTGGATATAGATCTTTTCGCCGGCACCGGGGCACTGGAAGTCCCTCAGGCCGGGACGGCCGGAAGCCGTATAGTCTGCGCCGGTACCGTCCATGCGGCGGACACCCGGGCTATCGATGTTCGTGCCGTCAATCGTCGTGTAGACAATGAAGGTGGAGTTGTCGTTGCCTTTCACGTTGGCAAGATTGTATACGTAATAACCTTCAGCGGCATTAAAGGCAGTCGCAGGCACCTTGGTGCTTTCGTTGCCATAATAAATATACAGGTCGGTCCATTCATCAGGAACCTTAATATAAGCCGTACCTGCACAATTCGCAGCCGTCGCCGCCTGCACCCCTGCAAGCAACGTAAGGAAACCCAATACAAACCCTATGCGAGAGCTGTGTTTATTCATAATCTTTTTTTCCATTTTGGTTCTCCAGCCAATAGCATAGCAAAAGAAACCAGCCTCTTGCGATGCCACACCGCCTTGAAATTTACCCTTTTTTTCGGAAAAAAGGTGATTTTTTTTGAAAAATTTAGTAAAAACGGCTTTTTTTTGATTTTCATCATTTAATAGGGCGTTTTTTGCCGTTTTCAGGGCAAATTAGGGGAATTTATGGAGGAATTTGGGCCGAAACCTTGTAAATCTTTAGTTACACAAAGCCCCGCCACGGGAGTTTTTGACCCGACGGGGATGCGCAAGGGTCAATTTGTTCACTATTTTTCTATAATATGGAGTGCGGAGACTTTTATGCAGGATCTAGACCAGACTATCGTTACCCCGGGCAAGACCATCAAGTTCGAAAAAATCGAACTGCGCCCGCACCTCATAATCCTGTACCCCCAGACCCAGTTCAAGCAAATCCCCCTCCCCAAGGGGACGGTGACACTCGGGCGCGGCCAAGATGCCGACATTCGCCTCGACGACGAACTGGTGAGCCGCAGGCACTGCTCCATCACGTTTGACGGAATCCACGTAACCGTGAACGACCTCGGAAGCACGAACGGCACGTTCGTGGACGGGCAGCCGGTCAGCAGCACCGTACTCGATTCGGACAACCGCCTGCAGGTCGGCAAGATGGTAATGAAGGTGGAATTCAAGGACAAGAGCGAAGAGGCGATAGACAAGGCCCTGTACGAGGCGGCGACAATCGACCCGCTCACCAAGATAAGCAACCGCAGGAACTTTTTTGACCGGAGCCTCGGCGAACTCGCGCTCGCCCGCCGCAACGGTTACTTTGTCCACACCATCATGGTGGATGCTGACCACTTCAAGCACGTGAACGACACCTGGGGCCACCAGTGCGGCGACATGGTGCTCAAGGAAATCGCGCGAATCCTGAACGAGGAAAAGCGCGAATCCGACCTGCTCGCCCGTTACGGCGGCGAGGAATTTTTGCTGCTGCTCGCGGGCATCGGCCCCGAAGATGCGCGTAAAAGTGCAGAACGCCTCCGCAAGGCGGTAGAAGCCCACAAGTTCTCGTGGAAAGACACGGTTATCCCGGTGACCATATCGCTGGGGCTTTGCAGCCGCCAGGGCGAAGCCATCGGGAAAATCGAGGAACTGATTGCCGAATGCGACCGCCTGCTGTACGTAGCCAAGGAAAGCGGACGCAACAGGGTAGCCTTCGAAGCATAGCCGGCAAATGGATTGCTTCGCCTTCGGTTCGCAATGACATTCTAGCAATATGCGGCGCAAATTTTCTATATTGGCGTTCCTTCGGAACGCATATAGCTAGGCTCGGCAATGTCAATGCAAGCATTGCCGCTGCTCTCGCCTTTTGCTATATTTGGGCGCCGAAATGAGTGAATTCTACTCAAGCAAGTTAAATTCCTTCGGCACCGCGAGCATTCCGAGACTGGTTTTGCAGTTCTCGGTCCCTTCCATCATCAGCATGCTGGTGAACGCGCTCTACAATATAGTAGACCGCCTCTTCGTGGGTCAGGGAGTCGGCAGCCTCGGCATCGCGGGCATCACGCTCTGTTTCCCCATCACTCTCTTTATCATGGCCATGTCGATGATGATCGGCGTCGGCGGCAACACGCTTTTCGCCATCCGCCTCGGGCAAAAGAAGTACATCCAGGCGAGCATCATCATGAACAACTCGTTCTCGCTCTTGTTGCTGATGGCCGCCACCACGTTCACGCTCGGCGAAATCTTCATGGAGCCGCTGCTCAAGCTGTTCGGCGCCAGCGACCAGACATTGCCCGTCGCAAGTAGTTACATGCGCATCTTGCTTTGCGGCGCCGTGTTCCAGACAGTCGCTCCGGGCATGAACCACTTTATCCGCAGCATGGGCCACCCGAAGACCGCCATGTTCCGCGAAGTCATCGGTGCCGTCACGAACATCTTCCTCGACTGGCTGTTCATCATGAAGTTCCGCTGGGGCATCGAGGGCGCCGCGTGGGCCACCATCTGCTCGCAGCTCGTATCGGCATCGCTCATCACGCAGTTCTTCGTGAAGAAGGGTACGCCTATCCGCATCCGCTGGCACCACATGAAGCTGCGCTTCGTGTACGTGAGGAAGATTATCATCCTCGGCATTCCGCCTTCAATCATGCAGGTGTGCAACAGCCTGATGAATGCGATATTAGCCTGGAGCCTCACCACCTACGGGAACATCAGCCTTGCCGCGACGGAACATCTTTCGGGTGGAGACATGGCGATTTCCGCTTTCGGCATCGTGAACAGCATCGCCTCGTTCATACTGCTCCCGCTGCTCGGGTTCGTTCATGGAACACAGCCGATTATCGGGTACAACTACGGCGCGCGCCTCAACAACCGCGTGAAGGCGACCCTCAAGTTCACGTTCTTCTACGCTTTCGGATTCATCCTCATCGCCTGGGCCATACTGATGTGGCAGGCCGAGGTTTTCGTCGCGCCCTTCGCCCCGAACGATTTGGAACTGCAAAAGACCGCCGCCTGGGCCATGCGCATCTTCGGTGCGGCTTTCTTCATGATTCCGCTCGGGCTTGTGTCCGGAAGTTTTTTCCAGGGTACAGGAAAGGCGCTCAGGTCCATGTTCCTGAACGCCTGCCGTCAAGTAATCTTGCTGATTCCCTTCCTGCTCGTGCTGCCGCGCTTCTTTGAACTGAAGGGCGTGTTCCTCGCGCAGCCCATCTCCGATGCCGGCGCCGCCATCATCGGCGTGCTCATGCTCCGGCACGAGTTGAAGAAGCTGAAGTAGGAGTTGAAAGATTTACGCAATGACGGCCCTTACGGGCCACAAGTTCATAGCCAAGCGTCGAAAGCAATGCATTAAGTGTTTTTAAAGTTATATTCACCGGTTGCATCGCCCTAAGATTCTGAATCACAGACGTTGAAATTCCTGAAGCCCTCGACAGAGCTCGCACGCTAATTTCCTGCCGAGTCATTGCATCCAACAATAATTCAGACAAAAGGAAATTTGCATACTCCTTTTCAAAAGCTTTCTTCTGTTTCGGGTCCGCCATAACCCGTTCAAATGTTGATTTAGTCTTTTTCATAATAAATTCCCTTTTGAACACGATCAGTATAATTCTGCATACAAAATAAAGCCCGTTGTTTTTCGTTATCAGGAAGTTTTTGAGACTTTTTGCAAAATGCATTCGTCACAATAATTTTTCTTCCCGTATAGAAAAATGACAAGAAACGGTCTGGCTGCGGTTTAAATGCATAAACTTTGTCACCTTCGTTCCTGAACTTCGTTATATCAGAAATTCGCCCAGAATCTCCTATTCGTTTAAACAACATCAGCACCTTACGCTTTTGAACATCATTCATTCCGTTAAAATAATCCAACGATTGACTCACACCATTCTCATCGTAGAACCATTCAACGGTAAAGCAAGGCCCTTCATAAGCAATTATTTCTCTCATCCTAAATGTATCTCCTTTTTGATACGCTGTCAAGAGTAAAAATTGAAAAAGTCTTGCATATATAGTTGCAAAAAACGTGCCAAACAACAAACAGCGTTTTTAAGCCAAAAACGCCGTTTTTTGTAAAAAAGAAATACTGATTAATCAGTGATTAATCGATTAATCACCGCATTTTAGGATAGAGTAAGACAAGCTAGTGGATGTTCACGCGGTGGTGGCCGAGACCGACCTTCACCACGTAAGAACCGTAATTCAGTCCCTCCACAATAGTTCCTGACGATTCAATTTCGCCCTGGCGCAAGATATTCCCCTGCAGGTCCATAACCGCATACGCGCGGGCCTTTGCCGGAACGCTCTCGTCCATCACAATCTTGAATTCAAACGGTCCCGTCATCTCGATATGGAAGGACGGTTTAGCATATTCAATGTCGTCGTCGGAATCGTCATCGTCAGAATCATCGCCGGAATCACCTTCCTTTCCAGAGTCCTTACCAGAGCCCTTTCCGGAATCGTCTTCAGAGTCGCCTTCAGAGTCTTTATCTTTACCGGATTCTTCGCTGGGTTCTGTGCCGATCTCTTCACCAGATTGTTCGACATCGCCCCATTCATCCTGCGCTTCATCAGCATCGACAAAGTGCATATTGCCGTAAGGAGTGGCAATAGCATTATTTTCAATAGCGCCAACAACCATCGACGCAGCACTCTCTACGTATTCCTTATTACTGCGAATACGCACCTGCGCCACACCATTGGCAAACGAAGTAATCTGCCCCACAATACCGTCCGAAGCACTAATGATATCTATGAGGAACTTACATTCCGTACAAAGCGCTCCGGTAGCAGGATTTATAGCAATAACATTGAAATCCACATCAGCATTCAACTTATGGTAGAATTTCCGTTCCTTTGAATCTACATCAGGATCCTGGGTTACCGGGTTCCAAGTAAGCACATTGCCTGCGGAATCCTTCGTAGCAGGCCTTGCAAACGTGAGCTGAGGCAAATAGTACGTAATTGTCGCAGAGGTATTACCCACGGAAGCCTTAACCTCCACCGAATCAGAGGTCATGCCTGCAAGCGGAACCTCAAGCCAGATGGTATCGATACCGGTCGCGTTCACCACGCCCGAATAAGGCGACGGGAGCGGAGAAATATCATTTGGATCGTTTGTCTTGTAAAGTGTTACCCCAGCACTCAACGTGAGGGTATAACTCTGGCCCGAAGTAGAAAGTATATCGACTCCACCGTAATCATCGGGTGCAGAGATGTATATAGGGACTCGCGTACCAGCCATTGCCTTGTTGATAAATTTCCACTTAGTACCCGACGGGTAAGCAGAAGCATCATCGTCAACGTTTATGAATTCAGCATCCTTCGAAATAATGCCTAGATTACCCCTGACAGCAAACTGGATGTAGTTCTTCTTGCCGTCAACTTCAACATACAGACGGTAGGAGCCAGGAGCAAGGCCCATAACCCTGTCCGGATACACTATGGGCACCTTCGGGTTTGTGAGGTCGATACCGCCATAGGACACGGATCCCAAAGGAAGGGCTGCACAGCCAGCGCAACCTGCCGGAATTTCGCCCTTACGCGTCGTAATGGAATAATTTATCTGAGAGGATATTTCATTGCCACATTCTCTTTTGCTTTCACCCAGAGCAACCCCAGCACAATCACCACCCCCCGATCTTTCAACGCAGATGTTCAGCTTAAGACCGCCATCCGCATTCTTTTCGGTCTGGAGGTCAACGCCCGTAAACTGCTTGATGTATATGTTCGTCTTGATATTCAAGGTACTCATTGTCGTACGGCGGTCGCAAACGAATATGTCTATCGGGTAATCCTGCCCCGGAACGAGGAATCCGGCACCGTAAGTGGTATTGAGATTCTTTAGCACCACATGGCCGGGAGCGGGCAAATGCGCGCCGCCGTTGTCCACAGCAAGTTTTTTATTGATAAACACCCAAATGTCGTCGTCTCCGATGACCGTAAATTCCTGATTCTCATTATAGGTGAACTTAGCATGAGATTCGAAACAGAAATGCTGGTTGCGCTTTTCGCTCGGTTTGTAATCACTGTCCAAGCCCCAGCGTTGGAACCCAGGTTCACAGTAATCCCCCCAACACCAAAGGTCCGGACTCGTAAATTCGCTACCATCGGCAAACAAGCCCTGGCATTCCTTACCGGTAGGCCAGCCAGGAGTCTTGCAGTAGTAATCAAGTTCCATACCGAAAGCTTCCTTGGCATGGTTCACTACAGGTCCAGATGCTTCGCGTTTTACTCTAGCAGCAGTAAGCGGACCTGCAAGCGTCGGAACGCCATTAACATTCAAGGTAAGAACGCCAGCATCCGTAGAATTTTCTAGCGGGAAGAATCCTCCAACAAGGTCATTCGTTACTGCAGAATCCGAAAGGTACGCCCAACGGGAATCTGTACCGTAGTGGCGGAACGGCATATCGTAGCACTGCACTTCGTTCATGCCAGCCACATAGTTGAACAGCGCATTGAAATTCGTCTGTGCATCACTGGTACCACCGAAGCATGCCTGTGCCGCAGCCGAGCCGGAGAACACGGGCTTGTTGTCTTCGCCCAGGTCTTCCATAACCAGGCCATGCTGCACACCCACACAGGATTCAACACCGGCGGGAGCCTGAGCCTTGCCAGAACCACAGCAGTCAGAGAAAGCACTATTGAGTTTCATGTCGGTATCGTAAATCACTGCTGCGAGGGTAAAGGAGCAGTTTCCGTCCACAGCGGGGTCAACGATATACCAGCCGTCACTGCCTTCATCAGGCCAGGCGTTATCGTCGGGGATAAAGTAAAGGCTATTGGTTCCATACGCATCGTAAAGCATGCCCAAGTCAATCGGATCAACATTATCATCTTCATCCCACAAACCGTTCATACCGATTTGCATATCTGGATAATTCCTTAAATACAGGTATGTATTGGTCGGGACTTTATCAAACACAATTCTACTCCATCCGCACATGTTCGGCGCTGGGCTCATGGTGGCATCTTTCGCAACATCGCCCAATTCGTAATGAACCATCAACTCGTCGGACTGCCACAGTCTTTCTTCAGGAATAAACACATAGAAATACTTTACATTCTGGGGAACAGAACCGATATAAGTTTCGCCCGGATTGAAAGCATCTTCGCTCACATAAACAGCCTCTCCATCACCGGGGCAAGGAAGCGTAGCATTCAAATTAAGTGAACTATAGGCATTCTGATACATCCATGACGTATCCATCACAATATAATTAGCAGTCCCAACCGATGCAAATTTCGCTATACCGAATTTTGTCGTATAGATTTCTTGTGAAACACTCGACAAATCAACAACGTAGTAACCGTTTGCATCCTTGGTCGTGACGGTTTTAGGAGTTGTTCCTTGCTCCATAAAGAATACCGCCTGTGTCCAGTCGCTTGGAGCCTTGAAGTAGACGGTCCCCGAGCACGAGGCAAACGCACTCTGCACCCCTGCAAGGAGCATGGTCATACCCAGCACAAAACGCATCAGGTTTTTCTTCATAAACTTTTTCATATTCACCCCCTATAAGAACCAGTACCCAATGTTGAACTGGCCTTGCCATGTCTTGGGAGAATCGTCGGCATCGCTCAGCGGAGTGATTCCCAAGACAAATCGCAGGTTGAAATCAAGCATGCCCTTGCCAATGCGGCGCATGGTGCCTGCACCAAACACCAGACCAAACTCAAAGACGCTCAGTCCGCCCGATTCACGGTAAGTCTTGCTTCCGTAAATATCTTCGACCTCGGACTTGTTCTTTGAATACACATTAAACGATGCCAACGGGCCCGCTTCGGCGTACATCACGTCGGGGACAATCAGGCGAAGCGCCACGGGGATATCGATGTTCAGTTGTCGCTCCGAATATTCGATGCTCAAATCGGATTTCTCTGGCTGTAACGATTCATCGTCCCAGTAGAGTTTCACCGTCATATCAGACTTGCCCGAACCGCGACGGAAGGCAACACCCAAATTCGCGTTCACGCCAAAATAGGGCGAAACGAGGAACAACGCCCCGACACCGGCATTCACGCCGACACCCCAGAAATTGCCCAACAAATCATCGGCGCCCGAAACCTTGAGCGAATAGCCGTCACCCGACTTCAGGTTTGCAAAACCAAACTGCGTGTCCCAGAAATCGTTGTACGTTGCCCCAACAAACGCGCCACCCCAAAAACGCTTCGGGGCTTTTTCCGGTTCTGCAGCAGGCTCTTTCTCCACCGCGGCGGGCTCCTCCGGAGCGGGCTTTTTGCCATCAAGTTCTGCATAAGCCTTTTCCGCCTTGTTCTGAGTCTCATCGACGGCAACAAAAGCCGTTTGACGCAACGTGTGGGTGGTCTTCACGACCTCGTGCCACTTGAGTTCGGTCGACACCAATTGTTTGTCGTCGCCCACCGTAATTTTGGCACAAACGGGAACCTCGCCCGCATAAGGGCTGCTCCCCGCATCAGCTCCATCCACATAAACAGGGACCGCCTGCGGTTCGCCATCTTTGAGCACTTCCAACTCAATTCCACCAATTCCCACCTTCATCGTATCTGCAAATGTTTCAACCTTCCCCTTTTGGATTGCCACCTGGAATTCCAGAGGGTCGTAGCACTTGTGGGTAATCTTCACAGAATGAATACCGGGGGCAAGTTCGTTCTTGCCGTACTTCGCCTTTTCGCCATCAATCGTCATGGAGAACGGGAACTGGTCGTATTCTGCACGAACATGCGAAGGCTTCAAGTCAACATAACCGACATTGGGAACAAGCGAAACGACGATTTTCTGGTTATTCGCATTGACGGTAATGAGGGTGTCCGCATCGTCAAAGCGTTCCCGTGACAAAACTAAGCGATGTTCGCCAGCCTCGATCTGCACCTTGCAAGGAGTGCTGGTGCATTTGGGGATAGCCTTTCCATCGATTGTCGGGATGGCACCCTTGGGCTGGGACTCAATTTCTACGATAAACTTCTGGTTTCCCTGGAACGAGAACGAGCCCGCCGAGCTAAAGCCGCCTATTCCCCCTCCGGACCATTCGCCACCCTGGACCTTTTTGAAAAATGCCGGAGCAAGTTCACGGATGATTTTTTCCAACGCATCAACAGATTCGCCGCGGTCACTGAAACTGGCAACGAGTTTGTTACCCGCCGTTTCGTAGATCTCGGCTGTTATCGCAAGCGAATTGCCGAACTTGGTAATTCTCGCCTGGGCGACAAAATCCGCGGCAATATTCCTGCCCGTTTCGGCAAGGCAACTGCCCTCGCAATCTTCGATGGATTTACCCGGAGGCAACATCACGTTGATGTTCTCCCGGGTCATGATTGTCCAGTTCTGCACCGCCGGCAAAACGCGAACCGCCTGGCCTCGCAAAACATCGGTCAGGTACTGGCGTTCTTGGGATGTAAGGAGGTCCTTATCCGACATGGTTTCGAGAACGGCGACATATTTCGCCATTGCCGAAACCGGGAAAAGGCACACAAACAGGAAGATTGCAAGTAATCGATAGATCATCCATTACTCCGGTTAAAGAATGGAACTAGAACAGTTTCTTCGCGTCGGTCAGCTGGCCGTCTTTCTCGTGGAAGAGAATGACCGAGCCGCCCTCGAGGGTCTTGAACACTTCGACAAGGCGCTGGACCGTCTTCGCTTCGTCAAAGCCGATTTCATTCTTTGCGGCTTCGTTCACCACGATGCCGAAGTTCACGGCATTGGGAGCGGGGCGACGGAGGTAGTTGATGAAGTCTTCGGCAGACGCAATCACGTCGGTACGGCCCTTGACTTCGATATTCATCGGGTCGCGGACGCTAGCCGAAAGCGGGAAGAGGCTTTCGTTCACGGTCTGCTTCGCGTTCAAGAAGAACATGTTGCCCACATAGAGGCTGATGGTGTCGTCGAGCACCTTGCCCACCTCGATAGAGACATCGCAAGAGGAGGACATCTCCTGGATTTCGAGTTTGGAAGGGCCGCAAGCGACGAGTGCAGCGGAAACGAGAATGGCGAAAGCAGCCAGAATCTTTTTCATAAAGGACTCCTATAGGTTTATTGACTAATATATAATTAAAAAAGGCGAAGTGTAATTATTTGTTTAAAATGCTGAGCGCCTTGGACACGAGTTCGGGCGAAAGACCGAAAATTTCGCTCAATTTGCCCACCCTTTCGGGTTCGGCGATGCGTTCCATGCGGCTCCCGTTCGCATCGCGGGTCACCAGGTTGCCCTTCTGGTAGTAATACTGCACGCCGCGCTCGCGGTCGAGGCGGTTCAACACCGGGTAGGTCATCATCTCGCGGTAGAAACTTTCTGCCCAGTGCTGCTTGAATTCCTCAACACTCACGCCTGCCACCGGGTATTCAAAACGCAACTTCATGGGAGAGTTCAGTTTTCCGTCGGAACGGAGGGCGCCGCCGGTCCAGAGTTCCATGGAATCCATGTCGGGCCGCACGAGGCGCACGCTGTTGGGGACGAGCGGGAAAAGAGCTTCGCCGGTATCGAAGGGCGGCGGGAGTGGAATCGGCAATGGGTCAAAGATGAGGTAGCCGGGATCGAAAAGAAATTCTGAATGGATCGCCACGCCTTCGGCTCGCGATGACGTGCCTGGATCCGCATCTGGCAGAATCAAGGCGCAGTGGATATTGCGTTCCTTGCGCTTGTGGCCCATCACGAGTCGCGGTTCAAGCCCCATGTCGCGCAGGCTCTGGTACAGGTGCCACGTCATGCTGAAGCACGTGCCGCCACCCATCCAGGTGTCAATGTCGTTCTGGTCGCTGTCGTCCAGGTTGCGTGCAGCCGTGGCGCTGCCGGTAGATTCAAGGCGTATGATCTTCGTGAGGTTCTCGTACGTCACGTTCGAGAGCCTGTTGCACAGGTCGAGAATCTTTTGCCAGAGGGCCGGGTCCATAGGGAGAAAGATAGAAATTGCTATATTTAGAACATGCTCGGTATTGAACAGAAAAAAGGAAACGACGAAAAGCTTTGCGGCAGGATGATTGCCTACGCAAGGATTTTGCCCACGCCCGACGCCCAAGAAAGCAACACGCCGTTCGACGACATGATCAAGAACGGGCTTTTGACGCTCGAGGGCGATTTCCGCAAGTTCAACCCGACCGTGCCGTCGCGCCGCCAGCGCAACAAGGTGATGGACGAACGCCTGAACGAACTCTTCGAAACCATGGAAGAGAACGGAGTGGAACTGCCGGAAAACCTCGACGTAGAAACGATGCGCGACCGCCTGCACGAACTTTCGAACATGGAAGTGATTCCCATACCGGCTCGCATCGGCAACTTCACACGCGAAGAGGACATCTTGAACGAAGACGCCGACATTTACTTTGTCGGTGAATTCATCGGCGCAAACCAGGCGCACTTCTGCCTCACGACGCTCCCCATCTACTACCAGGCGCGTTACCGCGAGCAGACCAAGAAGCACGAGATGGAGCTGCTGAACGACATGCTTTCGCAGTTCGAGAACGGCGAACTCCTCGACAACGACGACATCATGCAGGACACCGTCGAGCTCTTCCCCGAAGGGGCTTCGCTCAACACGTTCGTCGGCGACCTGAGCAACCTCTTGAACGTGAAGGTCATACCCTTCTTGCTCGCCTGCGAAACCGACGAGGAATACGACCAGCAGGTAGCGCTCTTCTACAAGTTCATGAAGGACTACCCCGAACCGCTGGATGTGAAGCGTATCGACGCATCGCTGCGAATCTTGCGCGAACAGAGCGACAACAAGCTCGGCCGCAAGGTGCTTGAACTGAGTTGCAAAAAGATAAGCGCCCTCTACAACGAGGATGCGAAAACCGCCGAACAGATCGAAGCGGAAATTACATCTTTGAAAGTGTAAGCAGGGCTGCACCTGCAAGAATAACGACCGTCGACACGGCCAGTTTTATGCGTTCCGTGCGCGTAGAATATTCCCCGAAAGCGAACACGCCCCACATCTGGTTCACCACAAGGTTGAGTTGCAGCAACGGGTAACCCACCGCGTAACCGAACAGGCCGTTGTCGACAATCGCCCAGAAAATGGCGAGCGTACCGAGCATCCAGAGCATACCGGCAGCAAAAGCGAAAATCGTCGGGACCACGGGCATTTCAAAGCGCTTGCCGCGAGCAAGCGACAGGATAATGAAGAGGGCAACGCTTCCGACGCAGATACCAAACGCGAACGGGAACAGGAATTCCATGTCGCCCATGCCGCTTAGCTTGTACGGAATCAGGTACGTACCGAAAACAGCACCCGAAAGGAGCGAGCGCCAGTTTTTCCAGATGTGCTTGATGTGCCCCGCCGGAATCCAGATGCCCACGAGCATGCACACAATGGCGGGAATCGAGAAGTAGAAAAGCGAATGTTCTGCAAAGAGCGTGACACCCGTGATAAACGAGAGCAAGATGCTCACGCTCATGGAACGCAGCCCAGTGCCCGCGAGATCAGCCTCGGCCTGCACCGCCCAGAAACAGAGCGCGCCGCCGACAACCCAGAGGAGCCCGCAAAGGACACCGACCGGATGCAAGTTGAACTGGCCTGTAACACACGCGATTATCGCCGAGCAGAACAGGGCGCCCACGGCCATCACGGCGAGGAACGCCCACGAGGAATAATTCGGGTATTTCTTGAGCGGGACCATGTATGTCCCGAAAGCGAAGACGCCGATCAAGACGCCGATAATGCTGAGCGTACTACTTTCCAATGCAGAACCCCGCAAAAATGGATTGTAAAATGTCTTCGGACGAAATTTCGCCCGTTATACTCTGGAGGGCGCGGCGCACCAGCTGCATCTCGAAGGCAAGCAGTTCCACCGCCGGATTGCTCTTGAGCAGGTCGAGTACGCGGTCGACACCCGCGAGGGCATCTTCAAGGCAGGCCTTCTCGCGTTCGCTGGTGATCCATAGGTCTTCCGCGTTCGCGTTTTCCTTGAACAGCGCCGCGTTCATGATGTCCTTGAGTGCGGCGAGGCCTTCGCCCGTCTTTGATGAGATATTGAGCGCGTCGGTCTTTTTACTCGGGTCGCGCAGGTCGCTCTTGGAATAAACGATGACGTCCGCGTCATTGGTCGCGGGCGCTTCACCGTCCACCACGAGAATCTTCAAGTCCGCTTCCTCGAGAATCTCCTTGCTCTTCTTCATGCTGAGCGCATCGAGTTCGTCGGTCGCGCGGTCCGCAATGCCCGCCGTATCGACGAGGCGGACTTCCCCACCGGGGAGGAACAGGCGAACTTCCACAAAGTCGCGCGTGGTGCCCGGCACATTGCTCACGAGCACGCGGTCTTCACCCAGGAGGGCATTCACGAGGCTTGACTTGCCTGCATTGGGTGCGCCGTAAAGCACTGCCAGCGGGAGCCTGCTTAAAGAAGCCTTCCCGTGGAAGCTGTTCAAAATCTGCTGGATGGATTCACGGACAGAGACAAATCGCGTCTCCCAGCCCGCGAAATCCGGGTCGGCCTCTTCTTCGGCAAAATCCACATCGAGTTCGAGGCGCGCCGAGATGTCCTTGACCTGCGCGGCGAGCGTCGCAATCTTTTTCGAGAGAGCGCCCGAAAGCAGGCGGTGTGCATTCTCGAGTTCCGCGCGGTTCGCGCTATGAATCACGTCGGCCACGGATTCCGCCTGAGTCAAGTCCATCTTGCCGTTCAGGAAGGCGCGGCGCGTAAACTCGCCCGGTTCCGCAAGGCGCACGCCCTCGATACCGCGAATCGCCTGCAACAGGTCACGAACGATAAGCGGGTTCCCATGCGGGTAGAGTTCCAGCACGTCTTCACCGGTGTAAGAATTCGGGCCTTCGAAAAACAGATACAGCAGACTATCGATCACCTTGCCTGTCTGCGGGTCGCGCGCAGTCCCGAGACTTGCCTTGCGCGGTTCAAGTGCAGAAGCATGCTTGTCGCCGAACAGGCGCCGAACCACGTCACGGACGCGGGTGCCGCTCACGCGGAGCGCGGCAACGGCACTGACGCCCGCAGGCGTCATCGGCGCAACAATCGTCTGGGAATCCATGCGCGAGAATATAGCAATTATGCGGCTACGCCGCAGTGTGAAGTGTGGAGTGTGTAATGACTAGCTCCACACTACACATCCCACATTTCACATTAGAAGTTCTAATTTTGCTATTTTCATATACATGAGCAACTTCTCGATTATCTCCCGCCCGCTGGGCACAGTGCAATGTTTTGTCCTCCGTCGCAACGACGGCGCTGAATTCGAAATCCTCTCGGGCTACGGCGGCGGCCTCAACGCCTGGCGCGTCCCCGTGGACAACTCCTCCGAAGGTAAAAGCCTCGACCTCCTCTTCGGCTACCGCGAAGGCGACGACATTTTCAAGATGGGCCCCGACACTAACGCCGGTTGCCGACTCACGCCGTACCCCGGCCGCACCGCCTATGCGAAGTTCACCTGGAACGGCAGCACATACAAACTAATCAACAACGTGAGTTGGGCCCCGCACGCCCTGCATGGATTCCTGCAGAATCAGGAATGGAAATTCGAAAGTTTCGAAAGCAATAGCGAAAGCTGCACCGCCGTTTTCACCTGCGACTGGCCGGGCGCCTTCGCGGGCTTCCCTTTCCCCTTCCGCGCGACGAACACCATCGTCTTTACCGGTGAAACCGTCACCGTGACCTCCAGCGTCAAGAACACCGGCAAAAAGGACATGCCCTATTCCGAAGGCTGGCACCCGTACTTTATGCTCGGCGAAAAAATCGACGGGCTCACCCTCACGCTCCCCAAGACGAACCTCGCGCTCTTGGACAGCGCCGACCTCCCCACCGGCAACTTCAAGGAAGACACGCGCTTCGTGGGCGGCCGTAAAATCGGTGACGAATTCATCAACGACTGTTTCTGTCTCGCCGACCAGAGCGAAGAAGCGCACGTCCAGCTCGAAAGCGACCGCTTCGCCCTCGACATCTGGCAAAAAGCCGGCAACGAGCAGTACAACGCCATCCAGATGTACACCCCGCCCGACCGCATGAGCATCGCCATCGAGCCAATGACATCCGAGCCCGACGCGCTGAACCATCACCGCGGCCTCATCGTCATCCCGCCCGGCGAAGAAAAGACCTTCTCTTTCGGGTTCAAGTTCCGCGAAAAGTAAGGATTCCACCCAAAAAAGCATGCAACCGAACCTTGCCCCCGTGCATCCAAATACACGAAAAAAGCAGGAATTCTTTTTATTTTTGGGTCTGATTTATGAAAAAGTTGCTGAAAATCGTCATTTTGCTAGCCGTAGTTGCAGGGATCGCGTTCGGGGTAAAGACTTTCTTTTTTGACGCGAAGACCGAGACGGCAGCCGGGCCGCTTGTAAGCGTCAAGGTCACGCT